>JAEEGI010008602.1_pt1 | contig 22499 bp, 17 predicted proteins | sample 8958751 | NCBI WGS metagenome assembly JAEEGI01 (sample SAMN16246545, study PRJNA631951) | gut metagenome | biome: gut microbiome; feature: rumen; material: KS-attached | host: Bos | place: Iran: Karaj | collected 2018-10 | reverse complement strand
GCGGGAATGCGGTGTCCCCACCACAGCTGGCGCGAGATGCACCAGTCCTGGATACCCTCAAGCCAAACATTGTAGATGTTCTTGTACTTGGCAGGGTGGAACTTGAGCTCGTCATTCTTCACGCAAGGCAGGGCGATATCGGCAAAGTGCTTCATCTTCAGGAACCACTGCATGCACAGGCGCGGCTCTACGGCGGTGTCGCTGTTGCGCTCGCTGTAGCCCACCTTGTTGTCATAATCCTCAATCTTCTCCACCAGACCGGCGTTCTTCAGGTCCTCAACAATCACCTTGCGGCATTCCATGCGGTCCATGCCGACGTACAGCGGCGACTGCTCGCTGATGGTAGCATCGGCATTGAAGATGTCGATGGTCTCCAAGTTGTGGGTCTTGCCCAGGATATAGTCGTTGGGGTCATGGGCAGGGGTCACCTTCAAGCAACCGGTACCGAACTCGATCTCGACATAACGGTCCTCGATCACGTTGATCACACGGCCAACCAGGGGCACGATGACCTTGCGGCCCTTGAGCCACTGGTTCTTGGGATCCTTGGGGTTCACACACATGGCGGTGTCACCCATGATGGTCTCGGGACGCGTGGTGGCCACTACTGCATAGTAACCCTTTTCGTCCTTGTGGATGATGTTGCCCTCGGCACGCAGCTGCTCCTCGTTCTCGAGAGTCTGCAGGCCGTCCACATAATATTTGAGGTGATAGAGGTGGCTCTTCTCCTCACGGTAGATTACCTCCTCGTTGCTCAAAGCGGTCTGAGCCTTGGGGTCCCAGTTCACCATGCGCAGGCCACGATAGATGTAGCCCTTGTCATAGAGGTCCACAAACACCTTCAGCACACTTTTGCTGCGTGTCTCGTCCATGGTGAAGGCGGTGCGACTCCAGTCACAGGAGGCACCCAGCTTGCGCAACTGCTGCAGGATGATGCCGCCGTGCTCATGGGTCCAGTCCCAAGCATGCTTCAGGAACTCGTCGCGCGTGAGGTCACGCTTGCGGATTCCCTGCTCGGCCAGGCGTTTCACAACCTTGGCCTCGGTAGCGATCGAGGCATGGTCGGTACCGGGCACCCACAGGGCATTTTTGCCCTCCATGCGCGCGCGGCGGATGAGGATGTCCTGGATGGTATTGTTGAGCATGTGTCCCATGTGCAGCACACCCGTCACATTGGGGGGCGGGATAACGATGCAATAGGGCTCACGCTCATCGGGCACGCTCTTGAACAGGCCGTGCTCGTCCCAATACTTATACCACTTGTCCTCGACCTCTTTGGGGTCGTATTTTGTTGCCAGTGTATTCTCTTTCTCGCTCATTGTATAGACAAAAATTAAATTCGTTTTTATTCAAACTGCAAAGTTACGGAAAAAGTGCCAAAGAACAATGCCTTGGGACATAAAACTACGAATTACACGAATTTCACTTATGAAAAACAATGAGTGAAATCCGTGTAATTCGTTATTAAAAGACGGGTCAGATGAGTGAGAGGACGATTTTCTTGACGTCGTTGCCCAACTGCTCAGCCTCTTGCATGGAGTGGGCCTCACTGTAGATGCGGATGATGGGCTCGGTGTTGCTCTTGCGCAGGTGTACCCAGCCGTCGGCAAAGTCGATCTTCACACCGTCGATAGTGGTCATCTGTTCGCCCTGATAATGCTTCTCGACAGCCTTGAGAATGGCATCCACGTCCATTTCAGGCTTGAGCTCCAGTTTTGTCTTGGCAATGCTGTACTGAGGATAGGTAGCCTTGAGTTCGCTCACCTTCTTGCCACTCTTGGCCAGCAACGAGAGGAACAGAGCCACACCCACGAGCGCGTCACGGCCATAGTGGCTGGCGGGATAAATCACACCGCCATTGCCTTCACCGCCGATTACCGCTCCAGTGCGGCGCATCTCGGTGGTCACGTTGACCTCGCCCACAGCGGCAGCGGTATAAGAGCAGCCATGGTTCACGGTCACGTCACGCAAGGCGCGCGACGACGACAGATTGCTCACGGTGGAGCCGGGCGTGTGCGAGAGCACATAGTCGGCCACTGCCACAAGGGTATATTCCTCGACAAAGAATTCGCCGTTTTCCATCACGATTGCCAAGCGATCCACGTCGGGATCCACAACAAAGCCCACGTCGGCCTTACCCTGGCGCATGAAGTCGCTGATGGCGGTCAGGTTCTCGGGGATGGGTTCGGGCGTGTGTCCAAAGTTACCCGTCGGGTCGCAGAAGAGCTTCTCTACCCGCTTGACACCCAGTGCGTCAAGCAACTGGGGGATGGCGATACCACCCACCGAGTTGACGGCATCAACGGCCACGGTGAAGTCGGCCTTGCGGATGGCCTCGACGTCAACCAGGTCGAGCTCCAGCACATGGTTGATGTGACGGCGCAGCCAGGTGTAGTTCTTCTGTTCACGGCCCAAGTGGTCCACATCGGCATAATCAAAATCCTCGGCCTCGGCCAGTCGCAAGACTTCCTTGCCCTCGGCATCGGTGAGGAATTCACCATTGTGATTGAGGAGCTTGAGCGCATTCCACTGCTTGGGATTGTGCGATGCGGTGATGATGATACCGCCGCAGGCCTGTTCGCCCACCACGGCCAGCTCGGTCGTTGGAGTGGTAGCCAGACCGATGTTCACGACATCAAAGCCCATGCCCGTGAGTGTACCCACCACCGTATTGAGCACCATGCGTCCTGACAGACGGGCGTCACGTCCCACGACGATGACGTTGGAGTGCACGGGCGAATTGCGCCGCATAAACGTGGCGTAGGCCGAAGTGAATTTAACGATGTCAAGCGGCGTGAGTCCATCGCCGGCGTTGCCGCCGATAGTGCCGCGGATTCCTGATATTGATTTAATAAGGGACATTATTGAGTTTTAGTTCTTAGTTTTTAATTGTCAGTTCTTAGATTTGGCTGTGGAAATAACGCACGTGGAACAGGAACGGCGTCACGTAGGAAATCTCACTGGTGAAACCGAACTGCGACTTAATCACGAGATTTACCTCGCATTCCACGCCCAGGAAAAGCAACGGATACTGCAAGCCATAGCCCCATTGCGAAGAGCTGGGCAACGAGTAATCCTTGTAGTTGAACGAACAGGGGACGGAACTCATCGAGAACTCGTTACCGTCGCTCATGGCTACCATTTGGCCGCTGGCATACCAATTGGCCAGGTTATAACGCGAATAGCGGAAGTAGATGGGCTCGCCTTCCTTGGCCCGGTCACCATGACGGTCACCCGCATTCAGAACCTGCATATAGACATTCCCGTCAACATCCACCCTATAGAAGGGGGCATTCTCGCCCACCTCAAAGACGGAGTCTTCGGGAACAGACATCACCACACGGTGATTGGCCAGATAAGCATTGACGGCATTGCGCTCATTGTTCAAGCGGTCGGCATAGCTCTGGTCTTCGTTACATGCCGTGAGCAGCAATAGAGCCATCACGGCCAGCAACATGGATTTGTTCATTATTTTCTTCATTATCATTAGTTTGATGGTTGTTCTTGATGATCTTGCTGTTGGTCGGGGAACAGGTCGGCAAGGACCTGATGGAAGACCTGGACAGCCTCGTCAATAGTGCCGTTGAATTCGCCGCCGGCAGCATTCTCATGCCCGCCACCGCTGAAGTACCGCGCACAGATGTCGCTCACCGAGAAGTCGCCTTGTGAACGGCATGATATCTTGATGCGGTCGGCATCCTCGCGCATGAACACGCTCCAGAAGATGCCAGGGATGGCCAACGGCTTGTTGACGAGCGTTTCGGTATCGCCTCGGTTATAGTTGAAGCGCTCCAGTTCCTGCTTGTCAAGGGTGATGAGTGAGGCTCCCTGTTCGGGGAAGAGCTGCATCTTTTCGCTGATGGCGAATCCCTGCAGGCGCAGGCTGTCGGCACTGAAGGTGTTCATCGCCTTGTTGTAGAGGTCGATGCGGTCGATGCGACGGCGCATGATGGACGAGAGAATCTCGTAGAATTCCGGGTTATCGCAGCTGTAGGCAAATCCGCCCGTGTCGGTCAACAATCCCACATACAGGCAACTCGCCGCATAGCGGTCCATCAGGCGCAGCAGGCCCAACTGCATCAACACCCTGAACACCAGTTCACAAGTGGAAGATACGTCGGGGAAAGATATGGAAATGTCGAAAGCCTCCTCAGGATTCAAGTGGTGGTCGATGAGCACGCGACGCGTGGATAGCGGCTTGATGACCTCGCCCAGACGATCGATGCGGTGCAACGAATTGAAGTCCAAGCAGAAGATGACCTGTGCATCGTTCAAGACCTGCCGGGCGCGAGCCTCATGCTTGGTGAACACCACGAGTTCACGCACGCCTGGAACGAACTCCAACGACCGTGGCGCCATGTCGGGGGTGACGACCACGACGTCCTTTCCCAAGCACCGCAGCACGTGGCACAGGGCCAGCGTCGAGCCCAAGGCGTCGCCGTCGGGCGACTTGTGGCACGTGATGGCAATGCGCTGCACGCCATTGATCAGGGCGCGCAGACGTTCGATCGTCGTTTCGTCAATGATGGGTGTTATCATCGTTTTCAATCACAATAATCGGCAAAGATAGCACTTTTCCACCATTCACGACCTACACAGACGTTTAATTTAAGTTAAGGAAATTGATGCGCACAAACACGGGATAATGGTCAGAAGGCTGGCGACGGACATATCGCGAGAAATCAATCTCCTGCGGAGCATCGTGTCCCTTCATCAGTTCAGCGGAGTCATTATCGGGTGTCCAGTAGCTATTGGTCAGAATACCGTAAGCGTCAACACTGATGCTTGGCGAGACAAAGATGTGATCGATGCGGCTATCGGTATACAGGTCGGTGTCAAAGGAGTTGAACGTACCATTCTCGGCAAAACGAATCCGCGAGGCAAGGTAGGAATCCTTCAATAATGCCGACTGGGTGAAGATGCTGTAAATCTCATCGTTCTGGTCCACATTGAAGTCGCCCGTGACAATGACCGGTGCACCTTGGGCAATCTCTCGGACCTTGCTGACAATGAGTTTTGCCGCCTCGCGACGGGCAACAACGCCCACGTGATCCATGTGCAGGTTGAAGAAGTAGAAAGCCTCGTCATCGGTCGCCGTTTGGCTGGCAAACTTGCCCCAGGTGCAGATGCGAATGCATGCCGCGTCCCAGCCCAGTCCTGGCCGGTCGGGCGTCTCGTTGAGCCAGAAGTTGCCATAGTCAAGCAAGCGCAGGCGATCGGTCTTATAAAAGATGGCGGCATATTCTCCGCCCGTGTTGCCGTCGTCACGACCCACACCGATGTAGTCATAGCCGTCAATACGGTCCAGCATATCGAGCAGCTGCACGTGCAAGACCTCTTGGGTGCCAAATATGTCGGGAGACATGAAATTGAGCTGGTCGCACATGACCTGACAGCGTTTTCCCCACACGTTTCCATTCACGCTATCGCTACTCACCTTCAGGCGGATATTGTAGGAGCCCACCAGCATCTGGGCCGACAACTGCGAGACAGCAAAAGCCGCAAACAATAATGACAGGAGCAGTTTCTTCTTCATAGTTTCATCATTTTAGTTCATTCACGATGCAAATGTAAGACATTTTCCTGATTTTATAAAGGGCAAGGGTTGCCCGAATAGTCGAAAAAGACTAACTTTGCAAATTTAATATATTAAACACCTTAAAATCAATCAAGGTCATGCTACAAGATATCTACAATAGCATCATCAGTCCCGACGTGAACTGGGTTGGGGCGATTGTCAAGCTAGTGCTCAGCCTGTTACTGGGCGCGACAATCGGCATGGAACGCCGCCGCAAGGGCCAGATTGCCGGTTTGCGCACGTTTGCCCTCATCTCGATGGGCGCCACGCTCGCCATGCTCATTTCCATCTACATCCCTCAGGAATACATGGGCCTCAAGAACGGCGACCCGGGACGCATCGCCGCCCAGGTAGTGAGCGGTGTGGGTTTCCTGGGTGCCGGTGCGATTATACAGATGAAAGGCTCGGTGCGTGGTCTGACGACAGCCGCAGGCATCTGGATGACAGCCTGTATCGGCCTTGCCGTTGGTGCCGGCATGTACCTGATCAGCATCATCACCACGTTGCTCATCATCTTCATCCTGGTGAACATTGAACGCATAGAGCAACGCCACAACTTCTTGTGGGAGTCCAAGATCATCCGCGTGAAAATGCATGGCATCCTCGATGATATCCAGCCCCTGCGCGACACGCTCGCCAGCAATGATGTGCACATCAGTGACGAGTTCATGAAGTTTGACTACGAGAACTGTTTTACCATCGTCAACTTCATGATACGCACCCCCAACCAGGTAAATGTGCCTGCCCTGTTCAAGGAAATCAAGCAGCAGGGCGACCCCATCTCCATCACCATCACCAACGAGATGAACATGTAAGACTTAGATTAGTGATTAGTGATTAGAGATTAGTGAGATGGTAATAAAAAACCGATAGACATTATCGATGGAATCATTAGATATCAATAGTCTGATCAGTGACCTGGCGCTCATTCTGGTGCTGGGCGCAATCGCCACAGTGGTGTTCAAGATGCTCAAGCAACCCGTTGTGCTGGGCTATATTGTGGCAGGCTTCCTGGCCAGTCCTCATTTTGAGCTATTGCCGTCGGTGGCAGTGGAGGCCAATATCGAGTTTTGGGCCCAGATCGGCATCATCGTGCTGCTGTTCTCGCTGGGACTGGAGTTCAGTTTCAAGAAACTGGTTGACGTTGGGGGGTCGGCCATCCTCACGGCCCTCATCATCGTGCTGGGCATGATGAGCCTGGGCTTTGTCGTGGGCAAGTACCTGGGATTTGGACTAGTGAACAGCATATTCCTGGGCGGCATGATCTCGATGTCCTCGACCACCATCATCCTCAAGGCCTTGACCGACCTGAACATGCGACAGCGCCGCTTCGTGCCGATGACGTTTGCCGTGCTCATCGTCGAGGACCTGTTTGCTGTCGTGATGATGGTGATACTATCGTCGATTGCGCTGAACAACAGCGTCAAGGGCGGTGAAATGGTGAGCAGCATCCTCAAGCTGTCGTTCTTCCTGATCATGTGGTTTACGGTGGGCATTTTCTTGATTCCCACGTTGTTCAAGCGTTTCAAGCGATACATCAGTGACGAGCAGATGCTCATCATTGCCATGGGACTGTGCTTTGCCATGGTGATGTTCTCGATCAAGTCGGGCTTCTCGGCGGCATTGGGCGCCTTTGTCATGGGCTCTATTCTTGCCGGCACCATCGAGGCCGAGCGCATCGAGCGCCTGATTTCACCCGTAAAGGACCTGTTCGGTGCCGTCTTTTTCATCTCGGTGGGCATGATGGTCAACCCACTGGTAATGACCAAGCACTGGAGCGTCATCGCCCTGCTGGCCGCTGTTGTCATCGTGGGCATGATTGTGTTCGGCACCTTCGGCATGTTGGCCACCGGTCAGCCGCTCAAGCTGGCGATGGAGTCTGGATTCTCGCTGACGCAGATTGGCGAGTTCTCGTTCATTATCGCCACACTGGGTACAGGACTGGGCGTGCTGGACAAGAGCATTTACCCCATCATCGTGGCCGTATCGGTCATCACCACGTTCACCACTCCGTTCTTTATCAAGCAGGCCGTCCCCTGCTACAATGTCATCTACAAGATTCTGCCCAAGAGCTGGACCCGCTTACTCAACGGATACAGCCAGACCGCCAGTGAGAGCGAGGACAGCGAGACCCGTCTGATGTGGAAATCGATTGTGTCACGCTATCTGGTCAGGCTGCTGGTCTATTCGGTGGTCATCGTCGCGCTGATTGCCGTGTGCCGCTCCTACCTGATGCCCTTCATCATCAAGTGGCTGGGCAATGACACATTGGGGCGTTTGACGTGCGCCGTAAGCACATTTGCCATTGTGGGACCGTTTATTGCCGCCATCCTCATGCCCACTATCAAGCGTTCAGAGCATGAGCAGCTCATCGAGACTAACGGCACGGTTTCCTATGTGCCCATTGTCGTCATGCTCACTGCGAGCGCCATCCTGGCTGCCATCTTCATCGCTATCATCCTCCAGGCCATTTATCCCAGTGCCGCCTCGGTCATCGCAGCGGTATTGCTCATGCTAGCCATCTTGGTGGTCATGGTAGTGATACCCAACCCGTTCCGCCACCGTTTGTCCAATATCGAGAAACGCTTCATCAACAACATCAACGAGCGTGAGAATCACCGCACAGGCCGTGAGCATAACCTGGTGAGCGACCTGCACCTGGCCCACATGACAGTTGGGCATGGCTGCCCCTTTGCGGGCGAGCGGCTGCGCAACCTGGACTTGCGTTCGCGCTATGGCGTGAACATTGTAAGCATCCTGCGTGCCGGCAAGTTGCATACGGTTCCGTCGGGCGATATGCGCATCTTCCCGGGCGACATGCTGGGCGTGATCGGCACCGAGGAGCAAATCCAACGTATGCTGCCGCTTGTCGAGGCCCAGAACGAGCATGCCGAGAGCGACATCCCCGAGGTGAAGTTCACCCACTTTGCCATCAGCGCCAAGTCGCCCATCGTGGGCCAACGTCTTGAGAACACACGCCTGCGCGAGGACTATGGCGCCCTGTTGGTGGCCGTGCAGCGCGGTGAAGACGATTACATCTCCCCCACCCCCGACCTGCTCTTCAAGGCTGGCGACATCCTGTGGATCGTGGGAAACCCCAAGCAGCTCGCCCGCCTCAAGTAAATCCGCCTTTGACCCAGTAGAGACGCAAAATCCTGCGTATCAGATCGTTAGGAAACACCCTAATGCTGGATTCTGTAGAGACGCAAAATCTTGCGTCTCTAATTATAGGCGTAACCCGAATACTAAACCCTGAGACGCAAGATTTTGCGTCTCTACAAACATGGCCGCTTGATTATCAGCAATCTGCCTTCATCAAACCCTCGTTGACCTAAGACAATCAACGTTTAATCATTAGCGCGAGAAAAAGAGTGGGTGCGTGAGCCATAAGGCCCGCGCACCCACATTATCGGTAAATCAGACAAATGTCAGTATTTGTCTATACTTTCCCAATTAATTGGCAAGCAACAAGTCGATCAGAGCGGTAACGTCAGCAATGTTGATACCCTCGTCACCGTTTACGTTCGAATTAGCACTGCTAAAGTTATCTGAATCAGTGAAATCACCGCTCAGCAGGTGGTCGATCAGAACTGTCACATCTGAGATGTTAACTAAGCCATCACGGTTCACGTCACCAAGCTTGATCACGGGAGTAAGCTTCTCGATGATAAGCTTCATGCTGGTCAGGTCAACGGTCAGCTTGTACTCGCCAGCAGGAGTCTTGTAGGCATCACCGTTAGCTTCCAGTGAGAGAGGCTTGCCAAGCCACTCGTCAGTTACCAAGAAGTCTCCATCGCTAACAGCACCGAAGCGGTAGCCAGCGATAGAATTCCAATCATCGTTCTCAGCGAGCTGAGTGGTGAAGCTGAAGTAGTTGTAGCCACTGTTACGGCCATCGAGAGTTACGGTTGCAGTGTAGATATTGTCCTCGGCATTGTAATCCATCTTGGTACCAACATTGGGAGCCCAGGTCTGATTGTTCACCTCACCAAGGATATAAACATTGGTAATTGGAGTAGTGGTGATGAACTCAACGATCTCGGTCCATTCACCTTCAACAATAGTACCAGGAGCCTGTACTTGTACCTCATACTTGGTATTGGGAGTCAGACCCTCGATGGTGTAGTTGGTAGCATTCAGGTCATTAACATAGTTCCAAGGAGCAGCCGGACCTTCAATCTTGATGTCATCAAGATACACATAATAGTTGTTGTAGCTATTAAAGTGACGGAAGACAAGACGACCTACCTGGCCATTGAATTGACTCAGATCAGCAGTGAAAGTGGCTTCATTTGCATCTGATGAGCAATCGAACTCGCCAATTAAAATCAAGTCCTCCTCAGCGGGTGCATAACCAGTCTCAGGATCCCAACCGATTAAAGCATATACACCGATGTGATCGGGCCATGAAGTCACACCACCCAAAAGGAATGAGAGGGTGCCTTGAAGAGCTGTTTCAGGCGAAATCAGCCAGTTGTCAGGATCTGATGCACCATTTGCACTGCTCCATGACTCAGAGTACCAAACAATATTAGTATGTTCTGAGTCTAAGTATGTCGGCTCCCAATTCAAGGTGTCAGTATCATTATTTACAGTGTACCATTCGTACAACCAGCTTAGGTCATCAGTGGGGAAGTCCCACAAAATGCCATCACCACCCTCAGCATAAGGCCTCCAGCGCAGGTTCCAGAGAGCATCGTCGGTATCATCCCAATCAACATTGGCATAGGTGTCACCAGGAGCAACTGTCAAGTTCTCGGGAACGGTGGTCTCGTAAAGGTCTGTACGGTCATTACCATTACTACCCAAAGTGATCAGGAACAGGTATGTCCTACCGGCTACAAATGTAACATCATCACCACGGCCACCCATATTACCGTTTTGAGAAGCGATCCAAAGTCTGTCACCAGGGGTTGGGTTAACCATGACATAGTCATAGGTGCCAGCGGGAATCACAATCGTAACACTGCCGTCATAGACCATGTTCTGGGTATCCACATTACCATCAGCATTCTCGGGAATCTTGTACTCGAAATCGGCGTAATCTCCTGCAAAAGTACCTGATCCACCAACTCCCTCAAACTCAGTACCATAAGCGGTAGCATCGGCATCGAGCAGCATCTGGTAGCCGCTGTAATCGGGATTCTCTGGATTCGTGTTCCATACTTGATGGGCTTCAAGGGTAATTGCGCAATAGCCATCGGGGATGTCCACCTTGGCCGGAGCCTTGAATGTCATTGGCCTTGCGGTTGTAGGAGTTGCCTCAGTGAACTTTGCATTCTGTACAAAACCGGTTTTGGGTTGAGCCTTAGGCATCTTGGTTACTTTTCGTGCCTGATCAATGCCAGCTGAAGCAGAAACTGCAACAGTCAAACCTAAAAGTAAGAATAACAATTTCTTCATAAAACTTGAATTTTTAAATTAATAATTATTTGGAGTTAACACTCAATTAATATACAGTTCTGTTCAAAGGTTTCCAAAACCAGACAATAGCTTTTCATAATGAACTCGACTACTACACTCCGACTTTGGTTATCTTTTGTAATATTTTCGCAAAAATAACTATTTTTTTTCTACTAGCAATATTATTTTCTATTTTTTTTACCTCATTGCCGAGTGAAAGCCACCACAATTTGAAATCAGCTGATTTAGGTGACAAAGTCTAAGGTCAAAAATAATAATGATGCGGCGTACCAGATTATAGCACACCGCATTATTATTCAATATTATTCCTAATAGATATCTCTAATGGACAGCGATATCAATTAGTTGCTGCCGCCGAGCAGGATGTCGATCAATGCAGTGACGTCAGCGATGTTGATGCTGGCATCGTCGTTCACATGGGCGGCGAAGTTGCTGAAGTTATCTGAATCGGTGTAATCATTGCTCAGCAAGTGGTCAATAAGGCAAGTCACGTCGGCGATGTTAACGGCGCCGTCACGGTTCACGTCACCACGCTCAGCAGGAGCATACTGTTTTTCAATGATGAGCGTCATGTCAGTGAGGTTGACGGTCAGCTTGTACTCGCCACCAGCGATTTTGATAGCGTGGTATGCGTCCCAAGTCATGGCGATCGGCTTACCATTATACTGATCTTCATACCAGATGAAGTCACCACCCTCATCGGCAATTGCACCGAAGCGATAAGGCTCAATGTATGCCCAGCCACCATCATCATTGTTCTCGGCAAGCACAGTAGTGAACCCAAAGTAGTTATTCTCTGCCGGGAAGGTGTAGGTCATGGTGTAAACCTTGTTTTCGGCATCATAAACGAACTTCTTGCTGCCATCGGTGCAATCCCAACCCTGGTCGTCGCCACCCAGCATGTATACATCATTCAACGGCAGCGTCACCTCACGAACCACAGACTGATAAGACTTTCCTGTATTCTGTTTTACTTCCACATAAAACTCGTAGGTTTTACCCGGAGTCAAACCTTCCACGGCATAGGTGGCACCGGGGAGTTTTTTATTGGCATCGGTGGGCTCAACATTCTGGTTCAGGACAACTTCCTGGGTCTCCTTGTCGACAACATACAGGAAATAACCACAGCCCTCGCCAATGAAGTTATTGATAATAAATGTATTCTCGGCATCGCAGGACCAGTCAGCAAGGAAGGACGTCGAAGTAACATTCTTTGCTTCTTGCAGCTGAGGATAGATTTCCATGTATACGATGTCCGAAGAGTTGGTTTGACCATCATCAGTATAGTTAGTCTGAATACCAATACGCCAGTCAAAGAACCTCTCTATGTCTACTCCTATTTCAACAAGTCCCGCTATATCATTAGTCATATTATTAAAGTGAATATCCGACATTCCAACATCACCATTAACCGTTCTTGCGTTGTAGGGGAATTGGGTGGTTGGCGCTGCTACCTGGTCGAACATTTCAGGGGTGAAAGTGAAAACCTGGTCATTGTCTGTGTAAATGCTGAATGAGACTTTATCGGTGTCAAGATAATTGCCATCAACATCGATTAATTGCCATGCTGTACCATCCCAAGCATTAGGAAAACTGTAACCCATATAAATTCCTCCGATAAAATAGAAGTCAGAAGATTCAATATATGCACCATAATCAATGAATTCTGTAATCTCAGGATTTGCGGGTTTTGGCAGGCTTTGTGCCACCATGCTGACGGTAAAGGCCAGCATCATCACGAAAAATAAAGAAATCTTTTTCATAATTCAATAGATAAATATTATATTAATGATAAATAAAGTGATTTGTTTTGTTTTATATTACTTGCAAATTTACATCAAATTTGACAACAAACAAAAAAAATGACAAAAATATGCCATCATTTCAACAAATAGGCGCAAATGAGGACTAAAGGCTAGTAACCGGTGATTTCGGGACGAGGTAGGCGCTCACCTCGTAGAGGATGTAGATGGGCAGGAAAACGACCATCAGCGTGAACGGGTCGCCGGTAGGGGTAATGATGGCAGCCAGTGCGAGCAACACAACCACTGCATGGCGGCGGTAGGTCCTGAAAAAGCCGCGGTGCAGCACGCCCAACGTGCCCAGCAGCCATGCGACCAATGGCAGCTCAAAAATGACACCCATGATGAAGATGAGCATCAAAAAGGTGTCCATGTAGCTGTCCAGCGAAATCTGGTTGGGCACCAGCTGGCTCACGTGATAGTCGGCCAGGAAACGCAGTGTGACGGGAAAAACAATAAAATAGCCCACTGCCACGCCCAGGAAGAACATGAAGCAGCCGATCAGGAAGGCCGTCTTGACACCACGCTTCTCGCGCGGGTACAGCGCAGGAGCGACAAACGACCACAAGAAATACAACACGATCGGGAATGCCAACACCAGCGCCAGCCAGAACGACGTGGACATGTGGATAAAGAACTGTGAGGCGAGCTTGATGTTGATCAGGTCCACGTTGAAGCCCTCGGTGGAGAATTGAGGCAACCACAACACCGATGAGGTCATGCGCTCGAACAGGCGGTAGAGCACAAAGTCACCGCGACAGGGCGCCAGGATGACCGAGTCGAAGATGTCGGGCATTACAAAAAACAGTCCCAGCGTCATCACCACCAGAACGATAACAATGCGCACCAGCACCGACCGCAACGCGTCGATGTGGTCCCAAAAGGACATCTCCTCGAGTTTACCCTCACTCATCACGCTGTACATCAACAAACGACCGAAACGACCGACAAGAAGCGGCGCTCAAGTTGCTGGATGTCGTTCAAGCCGTTTGACCGCCAAGCGCGGATTACTGGTCTTTTTTGTCGAGGTCCTCGAGAGGTTTTTTGAGCTCGTCCTCGACCTCGTTCATGCCTTGCTTAAAGCTCTTAACGCCCTTTCCAAGGCCGCGCATGAGCTCAGGAATTTTCCGGCCTCCGAAGAGCAGCAAAATCACCAGCACGATGGCGATGATCTCGCCTGTGCCCAGGTTCAAGAATGCTAAAATTCCGTTCAGTATCATGTTTCTTAATTTAATAATTCAACTTTAATTCGAGACAAACACATTCCAAAAGGATTCATTTCCTGTTTTTCCTGAAAAGCGATAAAAACCACTGAATGACCAAATACAGAACAACCAGGATGACGATGATCTCACCTGTGCCCAGGTTCAAGAATGCTAGAATTCCGTTTAGTTCCATATTCTCTTGTCAACTAATGGTTAATCTAGTCGCAAATGTACTACTTTTTTTCCAGTTATCATTGCAAAGGAGAAAATCTCTCAAAAATTTGTGCCATGTGACAAATTTGTAGTACTTTTGGGCATCAAAAACCATTAACTTCTTTATACAAACATTGTAATGAATACCATTAAGAATTTTGATGAGCTGATTGCCCATCTCAAAGAGAACAATGTGAAGAAACGCGTGGCCGTTGTGTGGGCCGCCGATGAGAAAACTCCCGCCGCCTGTGCCCAGGCACTTGAAGCCGGCTTTATTGAAGCCATCTTTGTGGGATGTGAAGAAAAGCTCAAAGCCAATGAGGCCCTGAAGCCGTTTGCCGCCAGCATCAGCTATGTGGATGCCAGCGACGCCGACGACGCTGCTGCCAAGGCTGTTGCCCTGGTACGCGAGAACAAGGCCGACGTGCTGATGAAAGGCTTGATCAACACCGATAACCTGCTGCGTGCCGTCCTGAACAAGGAGACCGGCATCCTGCCCAAGGGCAACGTGCTCACCCACGCTGCAGTAGCCTCGATTCCCAGCTACCACAAGTTCCTGATCTTTACCGATGCAGCCGTTATTCCCTATCCCAACCGCGAGCAGCGTGTCGAGATGGTGAAATATATGTCCAACGTGGCCCGCAACTTCGGCATCGAGGTGCCCAAGGTTGCCCTGATCCACTGCACCGAGAAGGTGAACGGCAAGCATTTCCCCTTCACCGAGGATTATCCCGTGATCATCGACATGGCCAACAAGGGCGAGCTGGGCAAGTGCATCGTTGACGGCCCGCTGGACGCCAAGTGCGCATGCAGCCTGCACGCCATGGAGGCCAAGGGCCTGACGTCTCCCCTGCAGGGCGACAGCGACGTGCTCATCATGCCCGACATCGAGGCCGGTAACGTCTTCTACAAGGCCATCACGCTGTTTGCCGGTGCCAGCACCGCCGGTCTGCTGCTGGGTGCCAAGTGCCCCGCCGTGGTACCCTCACGTGCCGACAGTGCCCAGTCCAAGTTCTACAGCCTTGCCGTAGCCACCATGGCAGCCGAGTAATTCAATCCGATTTTACTAATTACTAAAAACTAATAACTAGCAACTTAGAGATGAAAATCTTAGTTATCAATCCCGGATCGACCTCCACTAAGATGGCTGTCGTTGAGGACGGTGAACCCCGCCTGATTAAAGTTATCCGCCATGCAGCCGAGGAGTTGGCCCCATTTGCAAAAATTACTGACCAGTTTGACTTCCGCCGTAAAATGATTCTGAACGAGCTGGAGAATGCTGGAATCCCTGTAGAATTTGATGCGATTGTCGCCCGCGGCAGCCTGACCAAGCCCCTGCCCGGTGGTGTTTATGCCGTTGACGAGAACATGATTCAGGCCACCTATGCCAGCGAACACCAGCACGCATGCGACCTGGGTTGTGTCATCGCCAATGAGATTGCCAAGGGCCTGGGTTGCCCCTGCTACATCGCTGATCCCGTCGTGACCGACGAATTGAACGATTATGCCCGCATCTGCGGTTTGTCCATGTTCAAGCGCGAGAGCATCTGGCACGCCCTGAACCAGCGCGCCATCGCCCGCCGCTATGCCAAGGAGAACGGCAAGCGCTACGAGGACTTGAACCTCATCGTTGCCCACCTGGGTGGCGGTATCTCGGTAGCTGCCCACGACCATGGCCGTGCCGTTGACGTGAACAATGCCCTGGATGGTGAAGGTCCGTTCTCACCCGAGCGCGCCGGCAGCCTGCCCGCTAAAGCACTGGTGAACCTGTGCTTCAGCGGCGAGTACACCAAGGATGAGATCCTCAAGATGATCTCGGGCAAGGGTGGCGTATTCTCGCACCTGGGTACGACCGACATGATCGAGGCCGAGAAGATGATGAACAATGGCGACGAGCACGCCAAACTCGTCATCAACGCGATGATCTATCATATCGCTAAGGCTATCGCCGAGAAGGGCGCCGTGCTGTGCGGCAAGATCGATGCCATCATCATTACTGGCGGTATCGCCTACTGGCAGTACATGGTTGATGAGCTCAAGAAGCGCGTCGACTGGATGGCTCCCGTCCATGTATATCCCGGTGAGGATGAGATGTCGGCACTGGCAGCCAATGCCGCCGCCGTTCTGAATGGCGAAATCGAAGTCAAGAAATACTGATTCATTCAATGGAGCGTTGCTCCATTGAAGTTTAGAGTTTAGGGTTTAGAGTTTAGGGTGGTTGCCCTAGACTCTAAATCTTTTTAAATCGCGTTGAGTTGCTGGAGATAGGCAATCGTGCCGGTGACGAGGCCGTAGAGGGAGAGAATGAGGATGATGCTGCCAATGATGCGGTTGATGAGCCACATCGAACGGATATTGAAATGGGTGCGCACCTTGTCCACAAAGAAGGTAATCACCGACCACCACAACAGGGCGCCCAGCACAATCGAGGCATAACCGATGATGATGTGATAGAAACGGTATTCAGGCAACGGGAAGCTGAAGCGCGCAAACAGCGGAATGATCAGGAACATGATGAGCGGATTGCTCAAGGTGAACAGGAAACCCGTGGCCGTATCACGCATGTAGTCGTCACGCTGGTCGATGTTTTCCTTGATCTGACTCACAGGATTGTGGAAAATCATGTAAACGGCATACACTATCAGGATGATACTGCCGATGATCTGCAACAGGTTGACATGATCGGCAATAAAATCGGTCACCAGCGAGATACCCAGTCCCACCAGCAAGCAGTAGAACAAATCGCTGGCCGCAGCACCCACACCCGTAAAAAAGCCGGAATTACGGCCTTTGTTCAGCGTGCGCTGGATGCACAGGATACCGATAGGTCCCATAGGAGCCGACAGGATAATGCCTATCGACACACAGCCAATCAATATGGACAGGATAGTTCCCAATACAGGAGGTTTATCTGTTTACAACCTGCAAAGATAATAAAATGATTTCAGTTGTCGGTTATCGCTGCGGAGTTTTTTAGTCACTATTTCGCGGCATGAGTCTGTAGGCCACGATCGTGACTTGGGGGCGGAGGGACAATTCGCCAGGATTAGAGCCTGGAGCGCCCTCGGGGACCGTCATTCCCCGCTCGGCATAGAATCTCAGCCAATAGTCAGTCACCTGTCCTGTAGCGTCATGAAACGACATCGGTACCGGGTCAAAAATGAGCACACCTTGAGAATTGACATAATTCAACTGCACCAACTCGCTGCAATAGATAGCGCTATCGCCAGGGAGATACAGGTCATCATAAGGTTTGCCCACCTGCATGAGGCAGCGCCGCACCGACTTGTGAATGTCCACATCGGCCCCCACCCTGCCGACGAGCGCATGAGGATTCTCGCGGTAAAAGGCGTCGATGGATGTGAGACACACAGCGGGTTTCTTTGCCTCGATGACATACAACGGCCCACCGTCGCCACCGATGCGATGCACGATAGCCACATGGTCGATTTTCATACCCCTGGCTCCTTGCGTGACATCGGTAATGGCATTGGAGGAGTCGGGACAGCAGAAGAGCAGGTCGCCCTCCTGCAACACCTGACCCGCAAGTGTCACAGCAGTGAAGAGAACCATCAAAAAGGCAAGAAATCTAGTACCAGGTAACGCCATTGCTCATGCTGGAATGCTTGTCATACTTCACATCCTGCAGGATGGACGACTTGACAGCGATGTGAAAGTTGTAACTCTTGTAGGGACCCACGGGCACAAAGCTCGCACTCATCTCGAAGCAGTGCATCTGGCGCGAGATGCTGCAGTTCATGTAGGCAATCTTGTGGGTATCGAAATTGTAGCTCGCCGATGCCGTCAAGGACCAGTTCTTGGTGGGGCGTATGTTGGCATTCAGACTCAGGTTCTGGGTCCAGCGTCCGTTGTACTCGAGTTTCTTGTAATTGAACGAGCCGTAACCATAGGACAACGAATAATTCACTGTAAGGCTCCACGGGCAATCCCATTTGGCATAGCCGTCGATGAGTTCCAGGTCGGTAGTGGGTCCGCCGCCCTGGCTTTCTTGTTCATCATCCTCGCCCTGATTCCTATTTATTCGGTTCTCGGGGGTCTTCTTGTCGTCAGGCTGTTTGTCCTTCTTGCGCTTGAAGGTGTCGTTATTAAACGTGTAGGAGAAGGACGTGCCCGTGCTGGACAATCGGCCCCATCCGCCACCGTTGAACAGGCGCAACTTGTTGATCCTGACGGGAGCACCCGACTCGTTGAGGCCATACTTATAGACGTCCCAAGTGGCGCTCAGGTTGAGATTAAAGCCTCTGGTCAATCGCAGCATGATGCTCGTGTTGAGGTTGCTCCACTTCAGAGAGTCGGCAGCCAGATTGCAGGATTGGCTCAAGGTCAAATTCTCAATGAGGGAGATTTTCTTGAAACCGGTGCTGTCGTTCTCGCTCTTGACTTTCGCTTCCAGGTTGTTGGCGATGTTGAATGTTAAGGTTCCCGACTTGCCGTTAGGGGCGCTGCCGTAGAGGCCATGCTGGAAATAGCTGTAGCGGTCGTTGTGGTGAACGCCCCTGCTGTCCACATAGTCCAGGTTGCCGTAATAGCCCCAGAACGGAGCGCCAAAGTCGGGTGTTGCCGAGAACGAGATGGTGGGCGTCATCACATGGCGCACCATCTGCAGCTTTTCGCTGAGTTTACCCAAGAACTTCAGGGGCTTGAAGAAACCATATACCTTGGTACTAAACGAGACGCCGAAATTGAAGTCAAAGATGTTATAAAACCCGTAGGTCGTGTCCCTGACCACCGCACTGGCATTAGGATCCCATTGCTGCCGTATCTTGCTGGTATACATGCGGTCGTTCACGGTCAGATTGGGCGTGATGTTGAAGTACTTCAACACATTGAACGTGGCCTGAACAGGCACGGTGTGGCTCATGCCGTTGCGCCAGTCCTTGACCAGACTCTTGTGCAGAAATTCGTCCTGCTTGGCGGTCAACGAGTTCTGGAACCGGCCATTGTAGCTCACCTTGATCTTCTCATACCAGCGCTCGTCGCCCACGGCGCGCTTGCGCTTGAACGGTGCCGTCTGGGTCATGTTGACAGTCAGGTTGGGGAACGAGACAGTAATCGTCGAGTCGGATGTGCGCTGCGACACGTTGGCATTCGTCGAGAAGGTCCACTTGCTATTAGGAATCTTGTAGGTCAGGTTCACCGTGCTGCTCTTGGTATTCTCGGTAAAGGCACTGGTGTAGTAGGTATTGAGGCTGTTGCGCGCATAGCCGGTGGTAGCAAAGTTCACGCTGGCCGAGAAAGTCAGGTAAGGATTGGCTTTCTGGTTCTGGCTGTGGCTCCACACCACCTGGAAGTTTTTCATTTTATTGTAGTCAGGGTCGCCTTTCTCGCCTGTCACGGTCGTGAGGTAGTTGACGCTGAACGAGCCCGAGAACTTGTAGCGTTTGGAATAGGATGACTGGGCCGACAGTCCCCAGGAGCCGCGTGTGTAGATTTCGCCCGTGAGGGCCAGGTCGGCATGCTGACCCAGTGCCAGGTAATAGCCACCGTTGCGCAGGTAGAAACCGCGATTGTAGTCTTCACCGAAGGTGGGCACCAAAATACCGCTCTGGTACTTCTCACTGAAGGGGAAGTAGCCAAACGGCACCGCAATGGGCAGCGGCAGGTCTTCCAGTACCATGTAGGCAGGTCCCGTGACCACGTTTTTCTTGGGTTTGACCTTGGCCTTGGTGAGCTGGAAATAGAAGTGCGGATGTTCGTGGTCGTCACAGGTGGTGTAACGGCCGTCCTTGATGTAATAATAGTCATCCTCAGTCTTCTTGGTGATGCCGCCGGTGAGGTAGCCCTCGCCCTGCTCGGTGACGATATCGGTGATGTAGCCGCGCTTCGTCTTGAAGTTGTACTTCATCTCCCTGGACTGGTACTCGCCGCTGTTATCCTTAAAGACAGGAGTGCCGGTGAGCTCACCCACACTGTCAGGGACGCCGATGGCCTGCACCTGGCTGCTGTCCATATCCATGCTGATCTGCGATGCCGACATGTCGATGTCGCCATACACGATCTTGCTGCCGCCGTACATCACCGCATGGTTGCGGCCAAAGAGGATGATACTGTCCTTGGCATTGAATTCGACGACATGGTCAAGGTCGACCTTCTCGCGCACAAAGCGCACCGTGTCACGGGCCTGAGGCTCACCGGAACTTACCGGAGCCGTATCGCCTTCGGCCTTGACAATAGAGTCAATCGCCTGGGTCAAGTCAAGGGTATTTCCCCTCACCTGGCCATGCGACAAAGTTGCTGGCAGCAGAAGAACTGCCAGCAGCGCCCACAGGATGATATGATGACTTCGTATCGTCACTTAATATGCCTATTAAACGGCAAAGATAGTGCAAATTGGTAGCACGACAAGCGAGATTTAATTTTTTATCTTTTTTTAGCAACAAGTGGCTAATAACTGATTTGTTTTTGCTATATTTGCAGATTGTAACAACTAATAACTACACTATAGTATCATGTATAATGTCAAGTCTAATCACGCCGATGAGTTCATCGACGATAGCGAGATACTAGACACCCTAGCATACGCTGAAAAGAACAAGAGTAATCGTGCTCTGATTGAGGAGATTATCGATAAAGCCGCACTGTGCAAGGGTCTTACCCACCGCGAGGCTGCCGTGCTGCTCGACTGCGACCAGCCCGACCTGATTGAACGCTACGAGCAGCTGGCCAAGGACGTGAAGCGTCGTTTCTACGGCAACCGCATCGTGATGTTTGCCCCGCTGTATCTGTCCAACTACTGCATCAACGGTTGCGTCTATTGCCCCTACCATGCCAAGAACAAGACTATTCCGCGCAAGAAACTCTCGCAGGACGAAATCCGTGCCGAGGTAGAGGCGCTGGTCAAGATGGGCCACAAGCGCATTGCCCTCGAGGCTGGCGAGCACCCCGTTATGAACCCGCTGGAGTACATCCTGGAATCGATCCACACCATCTATAACACCAAGGTGGGCAACGGCGAAATCCGTCGCCTGAACGTGAACATAGCCGCTACCGAGGTTGAGGCCTACGAGAAACTGAAGGCCGCCGGCATCGGTACCTATATCCTGTTCCAGGAGACCTATAACCGCAAGAACTACGAGGCCCTGCATCCCACGGGTCCCAAGAGCAACTATAGCTACCACACCGAGGCCATGGACCGTGCCCAGATGGGCGGTTGCGACGATGTGGGCATCGGCGTGCTGTACGGCCTGACCACCTACCGTTATGACTTCGTGGGTCTGCTGATGCATGCCGAACACCTGGAGGCCAAGTTCGGCGTAGGTCCGCACACCATCAGCGTGCCGCGCATCTGCCCCGCCGAGGACATTTCCCTCGACGAGTTCCCCGACGTACTGCCCGACGACATCTTCTGCCGCATCATCGCCGTCATCCGTCTGGCCGTGCCCTATACCGGCATGATCATCTCCACCCGCGAGAGCCAGAGCGTGCGCGCCAAGGTGCTTGACCTGGGCGTGTCACAGATCAGCGGCGGCAGCCGCACCAGTGTGGGCGGTTACACCACCGTAGAGCGCCACGACGAGACGGCCCAGTTCGACGTGAGCGACACGCGCACCCTCGACGAGGTCATCAACTGGCTGCTGTCCATCGGCTATCTGCCCAGCTTCTGCACCGCCTGCTACCGTTCGGGCCGCACGGGCGACCGTTTCATGGCACTGTGCAAAGCCGGCAAGATTGGCGACATCTGCACTCCCAATGCGCTGATGACGCTCAAGGAGTACCTCATGGACTTTGCCAGCGAAGACACCGTGGCCAAGGGCAATGCTCTGATTGAGCGGGAATTGGCCAAGATGACCAATGAGCGCGTGCGCGACATCGCCGCCCAGCACATCAAGGACATCGCTGGCGGCCAACGCGACTTCTACTTCTAAAAATTTTAAAAACAAGAAACACAAGAAATACAACAATCAATCTCCTTATTGTATTTGTTGTATTTCTTGTTTTCATTAATATATTTGTTGTGAATAGTTTTAATAGGGCTCCACAGAGTGAGAGGGTGCACATTGCGCTGTTTGGACGGCGCAATGTGGGCAAGTCGTCGCTTATCAATGCCCTCACGGGCCAGCAGATTGCCATTGTGAGCGACGTTGCAGGCACCACGACCGACCCGGTGAACAAGTCGATGGAAATCCTGCCGCTGGGCCCGTGTGTGCTCATTGATACGGCGGGTTTTGACGACACGGGCAAGGTGGGCGACCTGCGCACCGAACGCACCCGCGAAGTCATCAAGCAGGCCGACATCGCCATCGTTGTGACCGACGG
>JAEEGI010008599.1_pt1 | contig 22503 bp, 22 predicted proteins | sample 8958751 | NCBI WGS metagenome assembly JAEEGI01 (sample SAMN16246545, study PRJNA631951) | gut metagenome | biome: gut microbiome; feature: rumen; material: KS-attached | host: Bos | place: Iran: Karaj | collected 2018-10 | reverse complement strand
AAGAAGCTGGCTGAAAGAGATTCTCGATATGGCTTTCATAAGCCGATTGCGCGAATTCAGTGTCATATTTTAAAGAATAACCGCCAGACAAATTTATGTAAAGCGAGTTCTTTCAAAAACCGAAAATAAAGGGTGTAAGAGAAAACCTAGGAGTGTTTTTATGAAGCGCTGTTTATTAGTTGTTTTAAGTCTTTGCCTCTTTTGTGGATTCCTTTTCGCGGGCGACGTAGCTGTTTTTGATGATATCGGCTTTTCAGAGGATGGTAAGACATATCTTTTCGGTCAGTACGGTACTACCGATAAGACTTTCCGGGGTTTTGCGGAGATTTATGCAGTTGATATAGAAAGCAATTCTTTCAAGACAAACGGTATTTACAGGACAAACGCAACAGAAGCAACAGCCGGTAAAAGCGGCAATACTGTATACGAAGAGCTTAAAAAGAAAAACGGCACATGGCTTTCTTCATGGAAAGCAGCTCCTGCAGGTATATCTGAAATTCTTTATATCCGTCCATATAACACAAAGAATGCAGAAAGCGAAATTGTCGTAAGAGATTTTGAGCATTCCAAAGTTGGAAATACAACACAATATACATTCAAGCTCGTTCCGTTTGTGGAAGGAAAAGGTGCGTCCGTGTACTCTTCTTTCTACATCACCGTTGAGAAAAAAGATGGATCTGGCAAGCTTATCGACAAGATTGTTGCAGGAAGCCCCGATGTTAAACGCCGTGGAATAAGCGGCTATGCCATAGAAAAGATTATGTGCGACAAGACGGCTACAAAGTTCGTTATCGTTGTGGAAAAAATAAGCGAAGAAGAAAACTCAGCGCCGTCTGTACGCTATATGGTCGAAACATTTGTTTTGAAATAGTTTTATTCCTCCTAGATAAACAATAAATGCCCAGCGGGTCCCACTGGGCATTTATCATTTTAAATGGTCATAAAATTATTTCAAATGGCCAGAAAACTATTTCGTCGGATATTCATAACAAGGTTCTGTTTTGAGTATTTCGGCGTATTTTTTTGCCTCGTACTTTGCGACAGCAAGGTTATGAAGCAGATAGTTTCCGCATTCTTCCGCCTTTGTTCCTGGAATTTCCCCAGTAAAGTCAGCTGAAAACTCAAAAGCGCGAATCATCAGCTTTCCGATTTCCTCGCATTCGTAGCTGCCCTTAATAATCAGATAAAACCCGGTAAGACAGCCCATCGGGCCCCAGTATATGATGCGGTCCTTCCATTCTTCGTCGTTGCGGAGATATGTCGCCACAATGTGCTCAAGCGTATGCGCGCCCGGAAGATTCAAGCACGGCTCGATGTTCGGTTTTTTCATTCTTATGTCGTATGTCGTTATCGTCTCTGAGCCAACTGTGTCTATGCGCGACACATAAACGCCCGGCTTAAGTTTTGTGTGATCTACGGTAAAGCTTGGAATCAGTTTCATATTTTCTCCTTAAAGTCGTTAGAAAATTTTCGCGTCAGCGAATGTCGATTTCTCTGAATATTTGGCAGACTTTTTTGCCGCCTTCATCAAGTGTACGCACATAAACAGTATCTTTCAACTCGATTTCCTGCCACGTTCCTTCCAGCGCAACGGCTTCGGCGGCGGCTTCTCGCAAAGCCTGATTTATCGCTTCGTTGTTTTGCTCAAGAAAAAACTGCACAAAAAGATATTTCCCGGCCGGAATAACTGCGTCCGGCTTGCAATTGGCGTTAAGAGAAGCTTCTGGCATAAGGCCGTAGCCGCACCATTTCCCTTCTGTAAGATATTTGCTTCTTTCCGGTTTCATGTCGTTCTTTTTGACACAATTCGTAAAAACAGAAAGTTCCTCCGCTTTCATAACAGGATTCTTCTCGTCCTTCGTAAAAACAAGCTCATTGTAAAGCGTCAGGTTCTTTATCTCGAATTCCATAGGGTAAATATACCGTTTATCGAAAAAAAAAACATCTTTTTTTGCGATTTTGAGCTGAAAAGTTTTCAAAAACCGCATGCAAATTTACATAACAATTATAGGGGGATGTAGATAGGAGGATATATGACAAAACAGCGTTTATTTAAGTTTTTAGGTGAAGTAGCCGTGATTATCGGGGCGGTAACTGCCATCAGCTTTCCGGTGGCGGCTTTTTCATGTCAGATGAGCCCCGAAGGGGTGACGATAATAGGCGGCGACTATTCTTCGCCAAAACTTATGGATTTTATTGTTGCGGGAACCGATTCTTTGCAGCTTACGTTTTCTGACGAGATCAACCTTGGAAAACTTTATATAAGTCCGTCCTCTGCGGACGAAAACGAATTTTCGCGCTCGCAGATAAATCAGATTGATTTGATGTCGGTTGATGATGAAAACGATGCGGAAAACGGAGTGGCATATTTGCTTCGTTTGCCGGAACAGACGGAATGCGGCATGGAGTATGTTCTGTTTGCGGAAGCAGAGGACAAAAAGGGGAACACGCTTTCTTTTTCCACGGTGTTCTATGGCTACAACGAGCAAGTTCCTAAGCTGATTTTGAGCGAGGTACGGACGGAAGCGGCAAAGCCAAAACCCGAATTTGTTGAGCTTTACTGCCTTTCTGACGGAAATACCGGCGGAATGATACTAGAGATTTTCTACAACAAGTCATCTTCTTTCAAATATGTGCTGCCGGCGGCTTCCGTAAAAGCCGGTGAGTATATTGTGGTGCACTTAAGAAGCTATGATGACCAAAAGCCATTCTGCGTCAACGAGGCGGACTCGGACGAACTGGCTCTCTCCGCATCCACGGCGGCAGACTCCTGCCCCGGAGCGCGCGATTTTTGGCATGACGAGAACACAAAACTTCTTGGAAAAACATCGGTGATTCTTTTGTGGGAACGGAGCCGGGGCAGGATAGCGGACGCGCTTCTTATTGCCGAGTCCGAAAAAGGCGGCTGGTCGTCTGCTGCTGCCGGGGATGCGGCACAAAGCGCTGTTCTTGCGGATGTTTGGATTGACGGCGCATCTGTTTCGGACGCTGTTTGCTCTGACAAGACAACGGCAACAAGAACCGTTTGCAGGCAGAATATCGCAGAGATTACGGAAGCCGCCGGCTCCGCAGACTTCGTTTGGCCTGTTCCAGTCTCTGCATCTGACTGGATGGTTGTCGCCACAAGCCAGGCTACGCCTGGTAAACCGAACTCGTCTAAACCCGCCCAGTAGAGGCTAGTGAAAAAGGTGAGGGTGTGGGAGAGGGAAAAACCGCGTTTTGCCCTTTCCCACTAATGTCCTGTTGTCAGAATCACGCTTTTTCTGATAAAATCAGTAGATATGTCAGAATTACTTGCCCCTGCCGGGAATATAGAAGCACTTGATGCCGCATTCGGCGAAGGTGCCGATGCTGTTTACATGGGCCTTAAAAGTTTCAATGCCCGCATGCGTTCCTCAAATTTTGCATGGAATCAGTTTGAAGCCGCAGTTGATGCCGCACACAAGCGCGGTAAAAAAATATATGTGACTGTGAATACGGTCGCGGAAGAAGAAGAAACAGAGCGTCTTTATCGCTTCCTTTCGTATCTAAATAACGTTGGGCCGGACGGTATTATCGTACAGGATTTTGGCGTTGTCCGCATGGTTCAGGAGTTTTTTCCGAAACTGGAGCTTCATGCGTCAACCCAGATGAACTGTGCCAGTGCCGCCGCCGTGAATCTTTTGAGCCGCGAAGGTTTTAAGCGCGTCGTGCTTGCCCGCGAGCTTTCTTTGGAAGAGATAAAAGCCGTAAAAGCCGCGTCGTCCGCAGAACTTGAAGTTTTTGTGCACGGTGCGCTGTGCGTAAGCGAGTCGGGTTTGTGCCTTTTTTCAAGCTACCTCGGCGGAAAATCGGCAAACAGGGGTATGTGTACGCAGGCATGCCGCCGCCTTTATAACGCGGACGCAGACGGAGCGGAAAGAACCGGATATTTCTTTTCTCCGCACGATTTGCAGCTTATAGACCGCATCCCGGATCTTATGCAGGCGGGCGTGGAGTCTTTCAAAATTGAAGGACGCATGAAAAGCGCGGAGTATGTTGGAAGCGTTACGGCCGCGTACCGCTACGTCATGGACAACTGGGAAAAAGACAAAAAAGGCGCGATCGCGACAGGAAAGCGTATGCTCGCAACAGACTTCGCGCGGGCAAAGACACGCTACTGGTACGACTCCAGTGACGCGGAGAACTTTTTGAATCCGGATCAGGCGGGCGGAACCGGTATTTTCCTTGGAACGATACAGAACATTAAAAAAGAGGACGTGAATGTGCGTAATGGCGACAAGATAGAGTCGGCGCGCGTCGCGTTCGCGGACATACGCGGCGGCAGCTACGACCCGGATGCCGGAGACTCTATCCGTCTTCACCGCAAAGACGACACAGGCCGCGAAAGTCACAAAATAAAGCATGTCAAAGTTGTTGACGGCGTTCGCTGGATAGACATTCCGGACGGATTTGCGCAGGGCGATTCTGTGTATCTGCTCCAAACAAAGTCGATGTCAAAGCGGTATCAGCGTGTGTTGCCGTCAGACCTCTCGCCGTTCAGAAGGCAGCCGGGCGCGGAACTTCTTCCAGTTCTTGACCTTACGCCGGTTCCGAAAACAGGTGTGGAAGGCTTTCCGGACGGGCTTTACGTGCAGGTTTCCACATTAAAAGATATGTTCACTATTCTTGGTGAGCGTCAGATTCGCGTTATTCTGGAGCTTAATTCCGAAACTACGTACGATTTGGTAGAGAAAAAAGCGACGCTGCCTTACTCCAAAAAGCAGATTTTCATTTCGCTCGATCCGTACTGCGCGGCTGACGGTGAAGAAAAACTTTCACAGACGCTCGACACGCTTATTGCCGACGGATTCCGGCAGTTTGTCGTGAACAATCCGGCGCACATCAACATGCTGCGCGGCAAAAAAGTCGTCATGCTCGGCGGGCCGTATCTGTACACATTCAACAGATGGGCGGCTTCTTGGCTTGAAAACCAGAACATAGACTGTTTTATCACCCCGATTGAGAATTCTCGCAAAAATTTGGAGGCAACGTTTGAGCCGAAGCTCCGCCGCAAGGTTATGGTAACGCTTTTTGCATATCCGGCATTGTTCCGTATGCGCTTCAAACTGCCGGAATCGTATGACTTCCTGTATTTTACGGATAAAGAAGGCACTGTCTTTAAGACGCTTTCCACGCCGGAAGACGGTTCTTTCGTAATGCCCGAAAAGCCTTTCTCTATCATAGACAACAAAGCCCGGCTTGAAAAAGAAGGTTTCACGCACTTCCTTATTGATTTTTCCAGGACGCAAGTGCGCAAGCAGGACTTTAAGTTTATAATGCGGGCTTTGTTCAAGGGCGAAGTTTTGCCAGAATCCGACCGGTTCAACTGGAAGGACGGTTTTTATTCGCCAGAAAAGATGGAAGCTTATAAGGCTGCTGCAGAGCGCAACGAAAATGGTGCGCCCTCTTATGCACGGCGCGGAAAAACTGCCGGAAAGAGTGGGGGAAAGCCGGCTGAATCGGCAGGAAAAAAACGCCGTTACAACAAGAAATAAGGCAGTCGCCGCTGAAAAAACACCGCCGCTCCCACTAGAAACAGAAAAAGATACGGAAACGGCGGCAAAATGTAGGGTTAATGGAAAACTAAAAGAACAGGAATTTTTACGACCACACGCCCTCTGTTTCTTAACACTGGCTAATTCCCGACAAAATTAACCAGCGCTTTTTTTAGAATACAACTGCAGCTTCTTTTTCTTCGACTTCCTCAAAAATAGCGGCAGAATTCTGCGATGAAGATTCATTCTCTTCTTTTTGGAATATAGGCTTCATCTCTACATGCTCCGCGATGACAGTCACCTTGGAATGATTTTTGCCAGATGTGTCTGTCCAACGGCCTTGTTTAAGCCGTCCGACAACCCTTACGCCCCTGCCTTTCACACACTGCTGGCTGCATACTATCGCCAGCTGACCCCAAGCTTCAATGTCAAAAAATGAAACTTCTTTGTCAAAAGTTCCAGCTTCCGAGCGGTAGCTTCTGTTTGAGCCGATAGAGAATGTGCAGACTGCTGTTCCTTTTGCAGTTTCTTTGATTTCTGGCTGTCTGACGACATTCCCTTCCAAAAGAATTGAGTTTAGAGGATTCATTTTCTAAGTGCTCCTGTTACATAAGAATCTGTACATTTGGTGTACATAGATACTTATTGCTTTTGGCTTTAAAAAAAGTGATGAATTTGCCTGACAGAAGCAAAAAAAATGAGAAAAATTTTCAAAAAAAATCGTAATGTGGAGAAATTAGAGATTTTGCGCCTTGGGTATGCGCCTTAACAGCGTCACGCGCATGCCCCCGCGCGACCCGGTGCAAAACTACAGGTTCTTTACCAGCTTTATGATATACAGCTGAATGTACATCGTAAGCTCTTCCTGGTCTTTTATGCGCTGCAAAGACGGCGTTTTCGCCAGCGATTCCGCAAGCCCGCGTACCCTTTCATCGGTGAAACTGCTACCCTGCAGCGTCCTGATTGTCTTACGGACGTAATCGCGTATGAGCGAGTTGACGTCTTCTGTAAGGTCTTCGGCAAGCTTTTTGTTTATAAGCATGTTCCACTGGTGCTCGTATGAATGAAGCTCCCTGTCGAGCGTGGAACCCTGCGGAATAATCTTCTCTTCAAGTGCTCTTGCGGCGTTCACAAGGTCTTTCTTTCTGTCGCCTGTCTTTGAGGTGGACTTGAACGTCTGATTATCATACTCATCAGTTTTTGTCTCGCGCGCCGCACGTTTCCGTTCTGCCTGCCGTTTCTGTGCATCTTTCTTAGAAGGACGCAAGAACAGCGAAACGAACCATGAAATTATAGGAGTTGTATACCAGAACGGCAGGAGTATGCGCGCGTCAGTCACTATTTCATGGCGCGAAAGCATAAGAAGCTCGCTGTACGGAAGAAGCTTTCCGTCAGAAAAAAGCACGACTTTTTCTGCGGAAGGGTCATGCGCCATGCGTGCCTCGTAATGAACGAGCGAAAGGAAGTTAGAGTTGAGCAGCGCGTAAAGTATCGGCGAAACAGTCTTAACTTCCTGCTCCAGTTTCAGTTCGAACGAGTTTTGGTTTGACATTTCCGGTACGCTGTCAAAATCCTGATAAATCTCGTACCACTCTTTTGTTATCTTGTCTTTAAGCGTCTCGCGCGCGTCGCTGCAAAGCCTTACAATAAGCTGAAGAACCTTCGTCTTCTCTATGTAAAAACGCTGGTCTGACGTATATGCCTTGAACGTAAGCAGCTCCGGCAGCTCGTTGTTTTCGGACTTTGTCGTCTTTTCCTTAAGGAAATTGCTCAAATCCTCTTCCGAATACTGCCCGATAAGCGGAACGCCCTTACTGTCAGTGAATTTCAAAATTGTCGCATGATCAAAGTAATACGGCGGTTTTGAAAGATGGCTTTCAAGTGTTTTGAGAGCGGCCTGCCTTTGCGCGTTCTGCTGCGACTTGTTCTTAAAGAACGATATCGCAATTTCCGTTATGATGACGCTCTGCAGAATCGCGATATCCTCTGCCGTGTAATCCTTAACTTTCTCGTAATCCTGCCGGATAAAGAAACACAACTGGCTCCAAAAATAGAACGCGTCGCCGGAGTTTTTGAGCGTTTCAAGCGCGTCCACCGGCTTTGTAACGAACTGCGTGAAAAAGTTCTTAACAGAAATTTCTTTTCCCGGATTCGATATTTTCAGCTTTTTCAGGAAGTAATCGTGATACTCGTCCTTGTGGAGCATCGTGCGGATTTTGTTCATGCTTATGTCAAGCAGAAGATTTACGGAAATTGATGAAGGAAAAAGAATTACAGGCATTTCGCGCGGCATTACAAGGCCGAAAAGCGTTTCTTCGTCGTATGTCGTTTTGCCTTCAAAAAGCGGTGTCAAAAAATCGGCGACAGCCTGCTTTTGAACTACATCCTGCGGAATTTTCTTTGAAAGATCCGTAGAAAGCGGGAACGGAATAGTCGGATTGTTCGCAATCTCTTTATATTTAGCGGCAAGTTTGTTGACAATGAAAGGAATTACGAAAATCACCTCATTGCCGCTTTTGTCTATTGTAGAGGATATTTTTTTAGATGTCGAAAGAAGGGCAATCTCGTTAACGAGCGGTTCTGTGGACTGCCCCATAAAAGGAATAAGATCAGTCTGCTCGTTGGCATGCTTTTGCGCGTAACGGCGGACATAATCCTGAAAGTCGTTAAGCAATACGGTTGCAGAGTTTTGGTGTACAGAGAACGATTTTAAAAGTGCATAAATACTTGTTTCTGATGACATAATACTATTATATGCCAAAAACTCTTTATTTCAAGAGTTATCATCAGAATATGGTGCGTAGTTGTTGTAACTTTCCCGGTGTTCCGTGGCTCGGCTTCTCCGCCTCGGTCCTCCGCGATTTTCTGGCGATGCCATAAATCGCTCTGGACTTGCCTGCGGCAACCACTTCACCCCGGCGCGTTCATACTGTTATTTTTATTGACTTATTGCGTGAGTATGGAATAGAATCTGTCTATGCTCTCAAAGCGAATGAATGACCTTAAGCCCTACAAGCCGGGCGAGCAGCCGTCTGACCGCGTTTACGTCAAACTGAACGCGAACGAGAATCCTTATCCGCCTTCACCTGAATGTGCGGCGCGGGTAAGCCGATTAGTTGCCGACGACTTGCGGAAAATGGCTCTTTATCCTGATCCGGATGCGACGGAACTTAGAAAAGTGATAGCCGCGCATCTTAACAAAACCGGCGGTGTGCTCGCGAATGACGAGGCCGCTAAGAAACTCGGTTTTGAAATTACGCCCGACATGATTTTTTGCGGAAACGGTTCCGACGAGGTGCTGTCTTTTGTTTTCTACGCTTTTTTTGACAGCGATGCTCCTGTTGTCGTGCCGGAGTTTTCCTACAGCTTTTATCCCGTTTATGCGGGCTACTATGATATTCCGCTTTTGAAAGTGCCGCTTGCTGCCGATTTTTCTGTAGATGCGGATGCGATGGTTGCCGCTGCGCGAAAGTCTTCGGGGCTTATTTTTGCCAACCCGAACGCGCCGACTGGAATTGCGCTTTCTTGCGACACGATACGGAAGATGCTTCTTACGTATCCGCGCGATAAGGTTTTTGTTGTTGACGAGGCGTATGCCGATTTTGGAACGGAATCTGTTCTGCCGCTTCTGGCGGAGTTCCCGAACCTTGTTGTGGTGCGGACGTTCTCTAAATCGCTGGCGTTCGCCGGTATGCGCATGGGATATATCGTTGCTTCGCCTGAGTTACGGAATGCAGTGACGACAGTAAAGAACTCGTTCAATCATTTTCCGGCTGACAATCTTTGTCAGGAAGCGGCTAAGGCTGCTGCGGCGGACTGCGCGTACTACTGCAAGATAACGAAGCAGATTGTCGCAGACAGGGATTGGTTCAGGAACGAGCTGATTGCTGCCGGGTACGAGGTTCTGCCTTCATCGACGAACTTCGTTTTCGCGCGTCATAAGTCGCTTTCGGGGAAGCAGGTTTACGAGCTTGTGAAAAAGGCAGGAATCCTTATCCGCCATTTTGATATTCCGGGCGTTGAGGATTTTGTGCGTATAACGATAGGAACAGCGGAGCAGATGAAGCAGCTGGCGGATGTGATGAAAGGTTTGTAGTGTTCGCTTGCGCGCTTAGTTTTTTTGTGTGGCGGCGGTTCCGTCCGGCAGCTTTGAAAAGTTTACGGGTGGCTGCCTGACAAGTTTACTATGGAGGATTTATGAGATTTTTAGTTTTATCAGACATACACGGAGATACCGGTTACATTGAGATGCTTGACGAGGAGTTCGCTGCTGCCGACGCGGTTATTTTTATCGGCGATTTCGCGCGGTTCGAGGCTCCAGAGACCGGGCTTCCGATACTGAACACGCTCGTAAAAAAGCACGACGACATTTTTGCGGTTATCGGTAACTGCGACGAGCCTGAGTTTTTGGAGGAGCTTGAAAAGCTTGATATTTCGGTGCAGGGCGACGTGATTTTCCGCGACGGTCTTGCGTTCGCTGGCTCCGGCGGTGCGCTTAAGTTCACCGGGACTACACCGAACGAGCGCACTGACGACGAGCTCATCTCTGATCTTTCGATTGTCGCCGAGCAGGAAAGCGAGGAAGGCTACGGTGAGAAAGAGTGGAACAATCTTATTCTGATTACGCACCAGCCGCCTTATGACACCGGAATGGACAAAATTACCGCCGGAATAAGCACAGGCTCAAAAAATATACGTGCTTTTATTGAGGAGCATCAACCGCTCGTCGCACTGAGCGGACATATCCACGAGTCGTATGCGACAGGAAAGCTTGGAAAGACTGTGCTGATGAATCCGGGTTCGCTCGCGGAAGGACGCTACGGCATTCTGGAAGTTGAGCAGGATGATGACGGCACTTGGAAAGTGACAACCTGCGAGCTCAAGGAAATCAAAGCAGAGTAGGGCGACTTCGCGTTTCGGCGCGGAGTTGGTTGCGCGAGCGAGATGCGCGATTTTAGTACATGGAAAAAATCGAAACACTTCACGCAGGAAACTTCAAAATTATTCAAGACACAGAGAAATTCCGATTCGGGATAGACGCTGTGCTCCTCGCGGACTACGCATCTGCCAAACTGTCGCCCAAAACAAGCCATGTAGTTGATTTATGCACCGGAAACGGAATTGTGCCGCTCCTGATGACTGCGAAACTGCTCGGTCGGCGCGGGCTGCTTGGACAGGACGCACCTTCGACCGGCGCGGATGCTGCAAAAGCCGCCGCAAACGCGGAAGCCGCCGTCAGCCGCGAGCAGTCCGTGCGCTTCACCGGCGTAGAAATCCAGCACGACGCGGTGGACATGGCGCGGCGCAGTGTTGCCCTTAACAACCTTCAAAACTCAATAGAAATAATCGAATGTGACATAAAGCATGTGTTCTCCGAAATGCAAAAAAACTGCGCCGACGTAGTGACAGTAAATCCGCCTTATATGCCGTTCGCGCACGGAAAAAAGTGCCCCTCCACAGAAATGGCGATCGCGCGACACGAAATGCTCTGCAACCTAGAGGACGTCGTTGTCGCGGCGGCAGGACTGCTCAACTCCAACGGACTTTTCTTCATGATTCACCGCCCGGAGCGGCTTGCAGAAATTATGGAATCGCTCGTCCGTAACCGCCTGGAGCCGAAAAGACTCCGCTTTGTTCATCCTTACACAGACACACCGCCCACAATGGTTCTTATTGAAGCTAAAAAGTGCGCCGCGCACGGGCTTGCCGTTGAAAAGCCGCTCGTCGTTTACAGCGGCAAAAAAATCTACTCGCCTGAAATGGAGCAAATCTACGGCCGAGCAGAATAACAAAAACATCTGTATTCAGTGGAGCTTATAGAAAAGTATGCATTTGTCTAAATTTGAAAAGAAGCTTTTAGAATCTATTCCGTTCGACCCGGAAAAACAAATTGCGGTCATAAAAAGCTCAATCTGTACGGGCGAAAAAGTCGCGGGATTCAAAAACAAAGATGACGGCCACTTTACGGAAGTAATGCTTATCCGCACTCAGGAAGAAGAACGCCGCTTTATGAAGATATATAACCTTGACTCCGTAAAAACTGAATACTAATATCTGAATATGCAGTACAGGAAAAACAAAAAAGGCGAGGATATTTCTGCCATAGGCTACGGATGTATGCGCTTTTCGACAAAAGCCGGGCGAATTGACATAGAAAAGACTGAAAAAGAGATTCTTGCGGCAGTTGAAGCTGGCGTAAATTATTTTGATACGGCTTACATCTACCCTGGTAGCGAAGCCACGCTCGGCGAAATTGTTGAGCGGAACGGACTTCGCGAAAAAATCAACATAGCTACGAAACTTCCGCAGTACCTTATTTCAAACAGAGCCGCAATCGACAAGTATTTTAAAGAAGAGCTTTCCCGCCTGCGCACGAACTACGTGAACTACTACCTGATGCATCATCTTACCGATTATTCGCAGTGGGAAAAGCTTAAAGCCATTGGCATTGAGGACTGGATAAAGCAAAAAAAGGAAAGCGGCGAGATTCGGAACATCGGTTTTTCTTTCCACGGAACAACGGAGATGTTCAAAAAGATTCTTGATGACTACGATTGGGATTTTTGCCTTGTTCAGTACAATTACCTTGATAAAGTTTCGCAGGCGGGGGAAGACGGCGTAAAAGCAGCGAACGAAAAAGGCATTCCTGTTATGATAATGGAGCCTTTGCGTGGCGGAAAGCTTGTGAATCTGCTGCCGGAGTCCGCAAAAAAACTGATTGCGTCTCATCCGCACGGATGGTCGCCTGCTGAATGGGGGTTCCGCTGGCTTTTCAACCAGAGCGAGGTTACGTGTGTGCTTTCGGGCATGAACAGCCTTGAAATGGTTAAAGAAAACTGCCGTATTGCGGACGACGCAAAGCCGGGGCAGTTCACGGAAGAAGATTTTGCGTTCATCGACAAGATTATCACGGAAATAAAGCGCACGGAGAAAGTCGGCTGCACAGGGTGCCGCTATTGTATGCCATGCCCGAAAGGAATCGACATTCCGGGCATTTTCCGCGGCTGGAACTTGATGTATTCAGAAAACAAAGGCTCCGGGCTCGGCGACTATTTCCAGACGACAATTCTGCGGAAAGATTCTTCGTTCGCGACGGCTTGCGTTGGGTGCGGAAAATGCGAGAAGCATTGCCCTCAGAACATCCCGATACGCGATATGCTCAAAAAAGCTGACAAGGAGCTTCGTCCGTGGTACATGAAGCCTGTTATGCACGTCGCACGGAAGTTCATGTTGCGCGGAAAATGAATCGCGCCGTAAAAAAATATCGCGCTGGGTGAATCATAAGCCGGGAACTTTGTTTCTCGGCTTTTTTTTGTAAAAAATTTGACAGCTTCCATTTTTCATCTGATAATTAACAACAGTTTGTTTTTATTTGGAGGAAGTATAAAATGAAAACACTTAAAAGCTTGTTTACTGTGCTTCTTATCGTTTCTCTTGCATTTTGTGTAATTGGATGTGGTTCAAGTACAGACCCTGATTCTTCTGGTGGTGGAAATAACGGCGGTGGAAATAATGGAGGAGCCGGCAATTCAGGTTCTGGCACAACTTACTATTCTTATGAAGCCTCTATGGGAAATACTTTTACTCTTCAGTTCAATGCTAGCGGGGTCCTTCAAAACCCAAGCGCACTTCCAGAATCAATGACGACGGAGCAGGCCGAACTGTTATTCCAGAAGTTTACATTAGGTTCAGGTAATTTGTATACAAGTTTATACTTCAATAAAACAGAAAGCGTTATTCCTGCTTATGCATCATGGTACACTTATACATTGGAAAACGGAGAATTAACGTTTTATGTGAATGGTGAAGCAACTTCAATTACAGCTACCGCAAATGGCGATGAATATGTAAGTGATTATAATGGCTATACTCTTAAATTCAAAAGAGTTAACTAACCATTCCATTCTGACTTAACGTGGAGAAAGCTGGGAACTTCGTTTCTCGGCTTTTTTTGTTGAATCCGCCCGCGCCGTAAAAAAAATCCGCGCCGGTCGCCTCAATATCGAACTTTAATAAAATTTAAGTAAATTCAGTATATTTAATATTGTGCTGAAATTTGAGTTGTGCTATACTTGAAACATGATTTGGAATCCAGAAAAAGAATGTATGTGTGAGGACGCGCTGAAAAAGCTTCAGCTCGCGCGCCTTAAGAACCTTGTGGAGCATGTCTATACATCTGTTCCTTTTTACAAGGCTAAGTTGGATGCCGCCGGTGTTAAGCCGTCGGACATAAAAAGTTTGGAGGATATTGCTAAGCTTCCGTTCACTACTAAATCCGACCTGCGCGAGACTTATCCATACGGATTGCTTGCCGTTCCTCAGTCAGACATAGTTGAAGTTCACATGTCGTCCGGAACGACGGGTACGCCTGTTGTAGATGCCTACACCGAAAGCGACATGCAGGACTGGGCGGAGGGCATTGCCCGTACGCTTTCCGGCGCTGGTGCGACCCACAACGATACGCTTCAGAACGCGTTCGGTTACGGTCTTTTCACTGGCGGTATGGGGTTCCATCACGGAGCGCGCCTAATGGGAATGACGGTTATCCCGATTTCTTCAGGCAACACCCAGAAGCAGCTTAATTTGATGAAAGACTTTGGAACCGATATTTTCTGCTGTACGCCGTCCTACGCGATGTACATGGCAGAGCAGGCAAAGACTTACGGAATCGATTTGAAGAGCCTTAAAGTCCGTGCGGCGAGTTTCGGCGCGGAGCCCTGGTCCGAGAACATGCGCAAGCAGATTGAGGCAGAATGGGGCATCAAGGCTTACGACGTATACGGTCTTACCGAAATTACCGGACCAGGCGTTGCGTTCGAGTGCGACGCGCAGTACGGTATGCACGTAAACGAGGATATGTGGTATCCGGAGATTATTGACCCGGAGACAGGAAAGCCGCTCCCGGACGGCGAGAAAGGCGAGCTTGTTATTACGACGATAACAAAAGAGGGAACGCCTCTTATCCGCTACAGGACACGCGATATAACTTTCATTATCCCGGAGCGCTGTTCATGCGGAAGAACGACACGCCGCATCCACAGACTGTTCGGACGCACCGACGATATGCTTATCCTTCGCGGTGTTAACGTATTCCCAAGCCAGATTGAGAATGCTCTTGTTGATTTGGGCTTGCGTCCGGATTACCTTATCAAAGTTGACAGAAGCGAGACAACGCACCTTGACGAAGTTGAGCTCAGCGTAGAGGTAAGTGCAGAGCAGTTCGATGACGAGACAAAGGGATTGGAAGCGCTCCGCAACAAGATTTCAAGCTACATGAAGAGCAAGCTTGGCATTATGCTTAAGATTAAGCTCGTTGAGCCGCAGTCGCTGCCACGTTTTGAAGGAAAATCGAAACGAGTAATCGACAACAGAAAAATCTAGAGTTATAATGGAATAAAGTGCCATTAATTTGGGCAACACTTAATTTATCTGCAGTGCGTAGCCAATAACATGCATAGCCACTATCGAAGCACGAAGTGCGAGCTTGTGGCTGATGCAGGTTTTTGGCGAGAGCACTGCGAATTAATAAAGCGGTTATTAATTTAATGACACTGCTAGGAGGCATTTATGAAGATTAAGCAGATATCAATATTTCTTGAAAATACAGCAGGACGCATAGCCGATGTTACGAAAGTCCTTAAGGACAATGGCGTGAACCTTCGCGCTATAATGATAGCCGATACAGCCGATTTCGGCATTCTGCGCATTATAACGGACGATTCCGAGAAAGCTCTTAAAGTTCTGACGGATGCGCATTACACCACACGCACGACGGATGTTCTTGGTGTTCTTATTAAGGACGAGGTTGGTGCGTTGTACAACGTAATGTCTCTTTTCCAGACGAACGGCATAAACATCGAGTATCTGTATGCGTCGCTCGAAAAAACAGACAATACGGCTGTTGTCATCTTCAAGGTAGAGGATGTTGAGAAAGGCCTTACGGTTATAGAGAAAAACGGACTCTCCGGCGTCGGAAAGTTCTAGTCTGCGTTTGAAGCCTTGGGCCCTACGAGCATAGCTCTCCGGGAGACTTCGTCGCTATGTGCCGGGTCGCTCCCTAGAGTGCCAGCGAAAGCAATGTCTTGAGATGTGTCCGGGGCGTTACGGGGTGTCCCCGTAGTGGGGGTAGCCCGCAACAACGTGCGGGCGAGGGGGATTCTTCCCCCTTTCCCCACAAAAGTCCATATTGAAAATTCATAGAAAAGTTCCTATTATCTCCTCATGAAAGTTGCTCAAGTCCGAAGAAAATTTCCTGTTAAAACTGTTTTATTTGCGGCTCTGCTTGTTTGTGCCGGATTGTATGTCTATTTTTCGTTTTTTGCCGTGTCTGGCAATACGACATCGTATGCCGATTTTTACCGCGCGGTTGAGGGCGGCAATGTCGTTTCTGCCGAGATTCAGGGCGACCGCATAAACTTTGTGACAAAAGACGGAGGCAAGTTTTCTACCGCTAATCCGAATTCGCCCACGCTCAAAGAAGTTATGCTTATGCACGGCGTGGACGTTACGGAATCGGACAGCTTAGACGGCTTTCTTTCGAACGTGTTCGACATCCTTTTTTACGCATTCTTCTTTGGAATTATCATCATCGCGTTCAGAAAATTCATAAGTCCGAACACGTTCAAAACTGTACGCAGAACAGGTGTTACTTTTGACGACGTTATCGGGATGGACGCGCTCAAAAAAGACATGATGCAGATTGCCGAGATTATGAAGCACCCCACCGAATACCGGAAGCGCGGAATCCGCATGCCGAAAGGAATATTGCTTGAAGGCGCGCCTGGAAACGGCAAGACGCTTTTTGCACGTGCCCTTGCCGGTGAGGCGAAAGTGAACTTTATCCCGGCTAAGGCGACTGACTTTGAGAGCATGTTCATGGCAATTGGCCCGCTCAAAGTGAAGCTTCTTTTTGCAAAGGCGCGGCGAAAGGCTCCGTGCATCGTTTTTATAGACGAGTTTGATGGTATCGGTACGAAACGCAACTATTCCGGCTCGGCGATAGAGACAGAGAACACCCGCATTGTTACCGCGCTTTTGAACGAGCTTGACGGTTTTACGCAGAACGACGGAATACTCGTTCTTGCCGCTACTAACAGCCGTGCCGCGCTTGACGAGGCTCTTATAAGGCCGGGACGCTTCGACGCGAAGTACATGGTTCCGTATCCGGACGACGACGCGCGGAAAAAGCTTGCCGCGTATTATCTTGCGGGGAAGAACGCCGCGCCGGACTGTACGCCGGAAACGCTTGCCCCAATTTTTAAGGGCTGCAGCTGTGCGCAGATTGAGTCTGTGCTGAACCGTGCGCCGATGATTGCGGCACAGCAGGGCAGGGAATCGTTCGGTATTGCGGAAGTGCGCCTCGCAATGAAAGAACACTAGAAGCGAAGCGCACCTGGCGAGTTTCCCGGTGTGTGCGTTTCGCGCGCTCGCTGAAAGGTGCGCTGTGAACGCGCGGTATCTGGCAAAGCGCACCTTTACACGACCGTATTAGCGTTTGATAATTTTTTCCTTTTCTTCTTATTAAACTACTTCGCAAATAGATTTTTCCTTGCTATAATGTTAATGTTATGGAGATTTGCGAGCGTTTTGAGAAGTGCCCCTTCTATCAGGACAAGATGATCATCGAGACTGGAGTTGGAAACGTCCTTAAAAAGAAATACTGCGAAACGAACAAGAACGCATGCGCCCGCTATATGGTATTGCAGGCAATTGGTCCAGGTTACGTAGACAACACGCTTTTCCCGCACATGAAAGACCGGGCTATTGAGCTTATACAGATGAATAAAAAGGATTGAGTTTCGGCATATAGCATAGAGTCTGGAGAGTTTAGAATCCGCGTGTAAAAAGGATTTTCTATGGAAGCTGATAAAAACGGAATTTCGGATGCTGTAAGGAAATTGACGGAAAAACTCCGCCGGTTCAAAAACGCGGAGCCGGAAAGCGTGCGCGTCGAGCCAGTACGCAAGGATTCATTTTTACAGCAGCGAATAAACGAAAATGAGGCAGCCGCCAAAAAAAAGACAGTAGAGATATACCACGGATACATGGCTCCTATGGACGTGTTCGGTGCCGACTCCTACAGGGCAGCAGCGGCGGCAAAAGATACAGAATTGATATTCAAGGCTTACACGCTTTACAAGTCTGTTATGGAAGCCTCAAAATCGCATACGGATGACAGCACGCGACTTTCTCATATCGAGATAGAAACCCCACTTACAAAGAACGAATCGTACACAATCGGCGGAATGTTTATTTATTTGCAGCTGTGGCTTATGTTTGAGCAGTGCGTCGAGGATTATATCCCGATTCTTGTGCCTGAGAAGGGCAGCAAGTATCATTTGGCGTTCGAAAGTCTTCAAAGTCACTATTTTTCGGCGGATGAAAAAGAAATTATGGCTGCCGTGAAAAACGCATATTATTCTTAATTAGTTTTTACAAAATACCAGAACGGTACAGGCATAAAAGACGCATTCCCTTTTACGACGGCACATTCCGGCGACTGCGGGAATTCCTTTTCAAGCTGCGTTGCGTATGTGCTTTCGCCTGTCACATACCACAGCGTAAGAAGCATCACAGGTTTTACGACTTTCATTGAGGACTGCTGTACGGACTGCTTAAGGACTGCGACAGGCTGCGCCGGAACAATGTCGTCTTCAGACTTGCAAAGCCAGCTCCATACCGCATACAGTATTTTGTACGCCTGCGTTTCTGCGCTGACTGGCGCGGAGAAAGCCGTACTAAGTATATAGTCAGCAGATGGCGTGTCACCGCAAGAAAGCGCGCACCGGACAGCTCCTAAGAGCAAAGTCTCATCGGCGGCGGCACTTGAACCGGAAGAAGCTTTTATAGAAGCAGAAAGATTCGCGGCGATGCTGTAGTTCGTCTGTGCGTCCTGATACAAGCCGAGTTGTTCCTGAAGTGGCGCGAGAAGCGTGAGTATTTCAAGTTTTTCTTTTGTGCCGGTAGCAGCGGCGTATTTGTCTTTAAGCGTCTGGACAGTTTCGGCGGCAGAAGTTTCTACAATGCCGTCGTTGACTTTGACGTATGCAGAAAGATCTGCGCCGAATAACGGCATGGCTGTAAAGCAGAATACCGCCGCAAATACGGCACAAAAAGCTGAAAACACGTTCTTCATCATTTCGTCTCTTCCGGCTTCTGGTCTGTGTTTGCATCGGCGGCCGGTGTTTCTGCGCCCGCTGCCGGAGTCGTGTTTTCTGCCTGCTTTTTGCTGAACAAACCGAAAAATCCTTTCCCTGCGGATTTTGTTTTTTTGCCGGAACTGGACTCTGAGCCATCAGTTATGGCTGGTATTTCTGCGGCAGGAACTTCTATCGTGTTGTTCGAGCCTGTCGCGGGCGCGCCGCTTGTATTTGCTGTGTTACTTGTTTTGTTTCCGTTTATACGGCCAGCTTTCCGTGCCGCCGCCTCTTTTCGCCTGCGGTTCCGTCTGTTACGTGAGTTCTCTGCCGGATACTCCTCTCTTGTAGGAGCTCCTGCGCTGCTGCCTCTCGTCTGACGGTACGCTTTTCCACGCTTTTTCCCGATTGTGAAAGGAAGCATTATCAGTATTCCAACAATAAAAGATACAAGAATCGTTATGTATACAGGTACCTGCTGGAATTCCGTGAATATAAGTGAAATATTGCAGACATTCGCATGGTTAACTCCTACGAATATTGCAACGAATACTATTACAATGATGAATAAAATCAGTTTCCAAGGCATTCTCTAACTCCTAATATATATTAAAGTGTACCCTTGAAGGTGTTACCTGTCAATTCAAGCAGTTTTACGTCAACGAACGAACCGATAAGTGACTTGTCCGCCGCAAAGACGACGTGCTCATCCTGCTCCGTCCTTCCAAGAAGCTCGTTCTCGTTGTCTTTCGATACGCATTCAACAAGAACTTTTGTCGTTGTGCCTACACGTTTGGACATTTCCGCGCGGTTTATGGCAAGCTGGATATCAATTACTTTCGCAAGCCGGTTTTTCTTTACTTCCATAGGAATCTGGTCAGGCATTGTGCATGCTTTTGTTCCTTCCCGTGGGTTGTAGTAATACATGAACGCGGCTTCGTACTTCACTTCCTGTAACAGCGATACAGCTTCCTCGAAATCTTCGTCTGTTTCGCCGGGGAAACCGAGCATAATATCAGTTGTGAGCGAAACATCCGGCAGCTTTGAGCGTATCATGCGCACTTTCGCAAGATAGTCCTCGCGTGTGTAGCGGCGGTTCATCGCCTGCAGAATACGCGTGGAGCCGTGCTGCACCGGTAAGTGGATGTGGCGGCACATTACGCGCTCTTTTGCTATTACATCGATAAGCCGCTCTGAAATGTCTTTTGGGTGACTGGACATAAAGCGTACCCAGCCTATTGATGACGACGTTTCGCGAAGGTGGTCGGCTATAAGCTGCATTAAGTCCGGGAAGTCGATGAAAGAGTCGCCATTCTCGTTGGTGGCGGCATTGCTTTGTGCGGCGCTCGCATCGCTACTGGTGGCATCTGCGCCGGAACTACAACCGCCGGCGGTTTTCCACATATAAGAGTTGACGTTCTGCCCCAAAAGCGTAATTTCCCTTACGCCGCGTTCAGAAAGCATATCAAGTTCTTTAAGGATTTCAGCGGGGTTACGCGAAACTTCGCGGCCGCGCACATACGGAACGATGCAGTACGTGCAGAAGTTGTTACAGCCGTGCATTATCGGGACATAGGCTTGGAAAGTGCCTTTCTCGTATGAAAGCGGCGCAAAACTGTAGACAGGCTCTTCGTCCATGTATTCTATGCGTGTCCTGTTTTCCGCGGCCTCAATAAGCTCCGTAAAGTGCTGTCTTTGGAACGTACCAACTACGTAATCAACGACTTTGAACTGTTTTTTAAGGTCGTCTTTAAGCCGCTCTGCCATGCAGCCTGTAACTACAAGAGTAAAGTCACCTGTGCCGGACTTTTGCCGTTCGCGGCGCAGCGTCGTGAACCAGCCGAGCCTTCCTGCAATTCGGCTTTCTGCTGTGGCGCGGACGGAACAAGTGTTTATAACGATAAAATCTGCGTCCTCCGCGCAACCGGCATCTTGCCAGCCGCGGTTCATAAAAATCTGCTCAATGGCGGCAGATTCGGCTTTGTTCATCTGACAGCCATACGTCTCAAAAAAATATTTCATAAATTACCTGTTTTCTTCAAACTACGCGTTTTCCGCGCCGCAATACTCCGCGTATGCGTATGCGTTGTGGTAGTGTATGCTTTCAAAGTTCGTGCATTCCACGCTGAACCACTTGAAATTCTGCTTTTTAAGCCCGATGTAAACTTCCCTCACCACGTCCTCTACGAAACGCGGGTTTTCGTACGCATGCTCCGTCACGTATTTTTCGTCACGACGCTTCAGCACTGAATAAAGCGGGCTTGAAGCGCAGCTTTCTATCATTGATATGATATCTTCTATCCAGAAAAACTCTGAATAAAGAAGCTTTACTTTTACGGTTCCGCGCTGATTGTGCGCGCCGTGTTCGCTTATCGCTTTTGAACACGGGCAGAGCGTCGTGACCGGAACTTCTATCGTTATGTAAAAGCGGCGTCTTTCTGTCCGCGCCGCATCAGCTGAGCTTGCTGAGTTAGCGGTTCCGCGCGCATCTCCTGCCGGCGAGCTGTGCGCCGGATCCGCTGTGTCGCACTCCGTACATGAAACTTCCGCTTCGTAAGAGCAATTGTATTCCATAATGCCGCTGCTGCCGGAGACCGGGGCTTTTTTCTCTATAAAGTACGGAAACGTTATGCAGCCGAACGCTTTTTCTGCGGAAAGTTTTTCGCGGATTTCGCTGAGCATCTCCAAAAAACGGTTCATCGTCAGGTCCTCGTGATACTTGTGGAACGTCTCTATGAACCGGCTCATGTGGGTCCCCTTAAAGTTATGGGGCAAATTCACATAAAGATCGGCAACGGCGGTCGTCTGCTGAAAACGTTCGTTTTTGTCGAGTACGGTCACAGGGTAGCGCACGCCTTTAACGCCAACTTTCTGCAAAGGTGTTTTTCTTGAATCAAACTCGTTCTGGATATCTCTCATATCGTCCTTGTTGCGATGCGCTCAGTCCGCACACACTTTACGCGAGCGTGTTCTCCGCCGCCTCCAGCGTGTTGTATATGAGCATCGCGATTGTCATGGGACCCACACCGCCCGGCACAGGCGTAATGTAAGAAGCTTTTTCGCTGACTTCATCAAAGTTGCAGTCGCCGACAAGACGGAACCCGCTCTTTTTTGTGCTGTCCGGTATGCGGTTAACGCCGACATCAATGACGACCGCGCCGTCTTTTACCATGTCGGCTGTGACTGTGCCCGGGCGACCGGCAGCAGCGACAAGAATATCAGCCTGGCGCGTTATTTCTGCCATGTTCTTTGTGCCAGTATGGCATATCGTTACCGTACAGTTTGTCTCTTTTCGCGCCAGAAGAAGCGAAACAGGCTTTCCAACGATGTTGCTGCGTCCGATGACTACTGCGTGTTTTCCGCTTGTCTCAATGCCCATCCGCTCCAAAAGCACGATAATTCCGTGCGGAGTGCATGGCAAAAATGCTTTTTTTCCTATTACGAGCTTTCCTACGTTTACAGGATGAAATCCATCCACATCCTTTTCCGGCGAAATTGCCATAATAACATTGTCTTCGTTTATGTGTTTCGGGAGCGGCAGCTGCACGAGTATGCCATGTACGGTTTTGTCGTTGTTAAGCTTTTCTATGAGCGCAAGCAATTCCTTTTCTGTCGTCGTCTCTGGCAGAACTTCGCTTCTGTCGAGCATTCCGGCTTCTGCAAGTGCTTTTCGTTTTCCTGTGACATAGCTGACACTCGCAGGGTTTTCGCCTACCAGAATGACAGCAAGACAAGGCGTTACGCCTTTCTTTTTAAGTTCTGCGACTTTCTCGGCGACACCCGCCCTAACATCAAGCGCAATCTGTTTTCCATCAATAATTTTCGCCGCCATATAACCTCCGCACTTTGTA
>JAEEGI010008596.1_pt1 | contig 22505 bp, 13 predicted proteins | sample 8958751 | NCBI WGS metagenome assembly JAEEGI01 (sample SAMN16246545, study PRJNA631951) | gut metagenome | biome: gut microbiome; feature: rumen; material: KS-attached | host: Bos | place: Iran: Karaj | collected 2018-10 | reverse complement strand
AGCTGTTCTGGCATTTGTAGCATCTGAAGCCAAGGAATTAACGGTGTTAACAAATCTCGCATAATCATTTCCAACTTCGGTATTCTTGAGATTAATAGATTCTGTTTTTTCCTGAGTGCCATCCTTAGATGTTTTTTCATAGACTCTGATAGCTTCATATTTAGTCCCACTCCATAAAGACCATGAAGAATATGTCTCAAAATTAGAGTAATGATCTTCACCACCAATTTTTACCCACATGTAATGATGTTTCCACGCACCTGTAATAATATGATAATCAACAAAAACATTTTCTACATGCTTTATAGAAACATCTTTGTTATTCTTCTTAAAGTAGTACTCTATAATCTTCAAAGCTACATTTGCATCATGATCAGCATCACCGTTAAGCTTAAACTCAGCAATGTCCTTTTCGTAATTCTTAAGATCCTCAGCTACTTCTTTAGCTGCCTTTGCTTGTTCTTCTTTCTTGGTTGCATCACTAGCAAGCTGTAAAGCTGTAGCCTCAGCTCCTGAAGCTGCAGTCTCGTCATTAGAGGCTGTATTAGCAAGATCACTTGCTTCTTTTCTCGCATTTTCAGCCTGTGTCTTGAGTTCATTTGCTGTATTCTGAGCGTTGGTAGCAGTTGTCTGAGCCTCTATTGCCTGTGATTGAAGTTCATTTGCTGTATCCTGGGCATTTGTTGCCTTTGTCTGAGCCTCTGTTGCCTTAGTCTGAAGCTCTGTTGCTGTATTCTGTGCATTGTCTGCAGTTGTCTGAGCAGCCTTTGCCTCTTCTTTAAGAGTATTTAATGTTTCTCCAAAGTTTTCAGCATTCTGTTCAGCTACTCTAACCTTTTCTGCAAGTTCATCTGCTGTCTTCTGTGCATTGTCAGCAGTTATCTGAGCTGCATCAGCCTGTGTCTGAAGCTCTGTTGCTGTATTCTGTGCGTTGGTAGCAGTTGTCTGGGCTGCATCAGCCTGTGTCTGAAGCTCTGTTGCTGTACTCTGAGCTCTTTCAGCTGTTGTCTTAGCTTCATCAGCAGTTGTCTGCAGTACATCTGCAGTCTTCTGTGCCTTATCAGCCTTGTCTTCAGCATTTGCTTTTGCGCTGTTAAGTGCTTCAAGCGCGTTATTGGCCTCTTTTAAAAGCTTAGCAGCCTTTTCTTTTGCAGCATCAAGCTTAAGTTTAGCAGCTTCAACATCTCCATTTGCCGTCTTAAGCGCTTTTTCATATTCTTCCTGAGCATTATTAGCATCTGTTAATGCTTCATTATATGAATTTTCTTTTTCTTCAAAATTATCTTTAGCTGTATTTAGTTTCTCTGTTGCTTCATTAACAGTCTTTACAGTATTATCATAGATATTCTTAGCCTGTTCCTTTGTAGAAGCAGATGAAATATTCTTTGAAGATTCTTTAATCTTATCTTCAACACCTTCAACAGCCTTACCAGCATCATCTGCAGCTTCTACAACTTCACCGGTAGCAGTTTCAAGCTCTGCCACTTCATTTTTTCTGGTAGCATCTGTTTCATTTATAGCTGTTACATCATTATTAACAGCTGTCATATCATCATTAATATCCTTAACTTCGCTATTATCAGAATTAATCAGATTAGAAAAATCTTTTGCATCTTCCTTAATCTGATTCATTGTTTCTGCATCATTAACGATATTATTGTCTGCTGCAGTAGCAGCTATATCAGACTTTTTAACAACAGAATCAGTTGCTGTATTAAGATTTTCAACAGATTCTTTATATTCTGAATTATCAGTATTAACACCTTCAACAGTTGAATCATTAACAGCCTTATTATCATTAGACGCTTTATTTGGCTCGAGATTAGTATCTACATCCATGTCAGCAGCAAGTGCTGTTACTGGCTGGAAAGCCATGCTTGCACTGATTCCTACTGCAAGCGCCTTAACTAGTTGCTTGTTTAACATCCTGTTCTTCATAACAAATTTCCTCTCGTATTCACACACACATTTTTTGATTTTCAAAACCATTTATTTATACACAATAGCAAATCATATTTTCAATCATATTTGACATTATATTTGTAGAATATGATTGTTTATAAAATATTTATAAACATGAAAAAAAGAATCACTTTCTTCCTATAAAAGTGATTCTTTATTCTAACCAAGTAATCGGGGCAGGTTCTAAGGAAGAACCTGCCCCGATTACGTTTTAATAAGTGTGTGTATATTTTATTGATTTACGAGATTACTTATTTGAGTTGTCCTTTGCCTGGATGTTTTTTCTTCTCATGTACTCTTCTACAGATACTCCAGTAACTGTTGCAAGAACTACTATGATCCACCATGGGAAGCTCTTCTTAGTCTCATCAACTGGCATTGCTGCCTTAGCTGTTTCATCGTCTTCGATGTTTGCTACTGTAGTAGACTTTGTTTCTTCCTTAACTTCAGGAGTCTTATCCTTAGGAGTTACCTTCTTAGTATCATCTGTAGTCTTCTTTTCTTCCAGATCTCTCTGTGCTCCGAGAACTGAGCCGCCTGCGTTTCCTGCACCTGCTCCGTTACCTGCGCCAATGCCTTCACCTGCTGCTCCAGCGCCTGCTGCATTTGCTACTGTGTTTGCTCCTGTAGCTGCTACATTAGCTGCTGTAGCTGTAGGAGCATCATCAATTGTAGTAGTTGTTGCTACTGCGCCTGCTGTGCCAGTTCCTGCACCGCCCGCATCGTTGCCACCCTGATTAGCTGCATCGATTGCCTTCTGTGCATCATCAAGTGTATCCTGTGCCTTTACGAGTTCATCAGTTGCCTTATCAAGATCATCCTGTGCCTTATCAAGATCATCCTTAGCTGTCTTGATCTGAGAAGCAAGCTGTGAAATTCTAGCTGCAAACTGAGCCTTATCATAAATGTTGTTAGAAATAAGAGCTTTAAGTGAACCTTCAAGTTCAGCAAGTCTGTTCTGAGCATTTGTCACTGCTGTTGCAGCTTCAACTGCCTTCTGGCTAAGTGCATTATAAGCATCGCGTGCTTCCTTGAATGCTGCCTGTGCTGCTGCCTTAGCTCCAGCCTTCTCTGCAGCTGCACTCTGTGCTGCTTCGTTTGCCTTTGCAGTGTCAATAGCTGCCTGGTCATCGATGGCCTTCTTATCTGCTGTTGCCTTATTTTCGATGGCTGCCTTATCTTCAGTAGCCTTTGTATCTATAGCTGCCTTATCAGTCTTAGCCTTACTATCAACTGCTTCTTTGTCTGTCTTTGCCTTATCAGTAATATTCTTCTTAGCCTCTTCTGCGTTCTTCTTGATAGTTTCTTTATCTTCTGCAGCCTTCTTGTTGATTGCAGCTTTTGCTGCGTCTGCATCTTCTCTTACTTTCTTCTTAGCTGCTTCTGCCTGCTTATCGATATCGGTCTTATCTTCTCTAGCCTTCTTGTCAATAGCTTCCTTATCTGCTCTAGCCTGTTTATCGATTGCTTCCTTATCCTTTCTAGCCTGCTCATCGATAGCCTTTATCTCTTTTTCAAGCTTCTTCTTTTCGTCTTCTGTGGCCTTTTTAGCCTTCTTTTCTATCTCTTCCTTATCTTTTATAGCCTTTTCGTCTACTTTCTTCTTTTCAGCTTCAGCCTTATCAGCTATCTTCTTCTTGTCTTCTCCAGCCTTCTTATCGATGCCATTCTTCTCATCTGTTGCCTTTTTCTCTACTGCTGCCTTATCCTGAGTAGCCTTGCTATCGATAGCTTCCTTATCCTGAGTTGCCTTGTCATCAATAGCCTTCTTCTTACCAGGAACTGCATCATCAATGGCCTTCTTGTCTGCTGTAGCCTTAGTATCGATGGCTTCTTTATCCTGAGTTGCCTTTGTATCAATGGCTTCCTTATCCTGAGTTGCCTTATTATCGATAGCTGCTTTATCTTCTATAGCCTTGGTATCAATAGCAGCCTTCTTCTGAGTTGCCTCAGATTCGATGTTTGCCTTATCCTGAGCAGCCTTAGTATCAATGGCTTCCTTATCCTCTGCTGCCTTGTTATCGATAGCTGTCTTCTTACCAGTTGCTACTTCATCTATATCTGCCTTATCCTGAGTTGCCTTATTATCGATAGCTGCCTTATCTTCTGCTGCCTTAGTTTCGATAGCTGACTTCTTGCCAGGAACTGCATCATCAATAGCCTTCTTATCTGCTGCCGCCTGACTATCAATAGCCTGCTTATCCAGATCTGCCTGATCATCTATTGCCTGTTTTCTTCCCTCTGCGCCATTTATGATTTCGTCATACTGGGAATTGAGCTGCTGTCTTCTTTCATTCTCAGCTGCATAATCTTCTGCAAAGTCAAGCTGTGAGAACTGGATATTCTTATCATTTTTCTTATAAACAACTATGTAAGTATCAGAATAGTTAGTTTTTTCTTCCTTAAGCTTACCAGAATTTGCATCTGCTCTCTTATATGTCCAGAAATCGTACTTCTCGATTGTAGGTGATGTAGCTCCCTTCAGATAGTAAGATACTGTAATATGGTTGTTATCAGAATTGATCTGGTGTACATGAGAATCAAATTTAACTTCTTTAGTCAGATCTACGTTAGCTATCTGATCTCCCTTATAGAACATGTACTGAACTAAATACTCAGCAATCTGTTCATTGTTGTTAAGGATTGCATCGTTATTTGCCAGCCACAATGCACCTGTAATTGCCCCAATAACAACAGGCTCATCATCAGATCTATTTCTGTTATCTTCCTCCAATGCTGCTATCTTACTAGCCAGTTGTGTTTCGATCATGTACCTGCTGGCTGTAGCTTCATTAACTTCTGCGTCAACAGCATCTTTATCTTGCTGAGCTTTTTCATCTATAGCATCCTTCTGGTTGGTAGCCTCTGTATCTATGGCATTCTTAGCATCTGTTGCGTCGCTATCTACCTTAGCAAGCTGTCCAGGAAGAGCATCGTCAATGGCCTTCTTATCTGCAGCTGCCTGAGTATCAATTGCGCCCTTATCGATATCTGCCTGATCATCGATAGCTTTCTTGTCTGCTGTTGCCTGCGTATCGATTGCTTCCTTATCAGATGTAGCCTTTGTATCAATGACATTCTTTGCTGATGTTGCTTCAGAATCGATCTTGCCCTTTTCTGTTCCAGCGTTAGTATCAATCTGAGATTTCTTTCCATCAGCCTCAGTATCGATTCCACCCTTAGCTGCTGTTGCTGCTGTATCGATATCTGCCTTATCCTGAGTTGCCTTAGCATCGATAGCTGATTTATCTTCTGCTGCCTTAGTATCTACGCCTGCTTTATCAGATGTAGCCTTAGTATCGATGGCATTCTTATCAGATGTAGCCTTAGTGTCAATAGCTTCCTTTTCCTGGCTAGCTTTAGTATCTACATTTTCTTTATCAGTAGTAGCCTTAGAATCTACTGTAGCCTTATCCTGAGTAGCCTTTGTATCGATAGCTGACTTATCTTCTGCTGCCTTTTTATCTACTGCTTCCTTATCCTTTTTAGCCTGCTCTTCAATTCTCTTTATTTCTGCATCAGAAAGATTTTTCTTAGCTTTCTTGGCTTCTTCCGCAGCCTTATCTATATTCTTCTTATCCTGCTCAGCCTTAGAATCTACTGTAGCCTTATCTTCTCTAGCCTTTTTATCAATTAATTCCTTATCTACAGCTGCCTTCTTCTCAATAGCTGCCTTTTTAGCAGTTGCCTGTTTTTCTACTTCTGCTTTATCCTGGTTAGCCTGGTTTTCTACCTTCTTCTTATCTTCATTGGCTTTCTTATCTACTTCTGCCTTATCCTTTGCTGCCTGCTGATCTATTTCAGTTTTTTCCTGTGTAGCCTTTTTGTCGATTTCCTTCTTATCTTCGACTGCTTTCTTATCAACAGCTTTAGCATCAGCTTCCGCCTTAGTATCTACTGCATTCTTATCTGATTCTGCTTTAGCAGCGATATCCTTAATATCCTGCTGTGCCTGACTAGCCTTGGCATCTGCAAGAGTCTCTATCTGCTTCTGTAAAGCTGCTTCCTGTGTTGCAATATCATTTGCTGCTGACTCTGTAAGTTCTTTAAGAGAAGCTGCTGCAAGCTGAGCCTTAAGGAGATTATCCTTAGCTGCCTCTATATCAGCACCAGTCTGTGAAAGAGCTGCCTCATAATCTTCCTGAGCCTTAGCTTCTGCACTCTTAGCCTCTTCATACTCTTTTTCTTTTGCTGCATAATCAAGCTTAGCCTGATTTAAATCAGACTGTGCCTTCTCAACATTAGCCTCAGCCGTCTTTACAAGCTCATTAGCCGCATCGACTTCAGCCTGAGTCTTAGCATTCGCTGCTGCTTCAGAAGCTGTCCCAACTTCATTATTGATTTCAGTAACTGTATTCTTTGTTTCCTGTGCTACATTATTGATCTCTGTAACCTTATTCTCTACAGCACCCTGAGCACTGCCAACTGCTTCTTTATTTGTATCTATATTAGAAACATCAGTAGCGATTGCTGGAGCATTAGTATTATCAACTGCTCCTACGCTTTCCTGAAGTTCACCGATCTTATTCTGAATGGAGCCATTTGTATCTTCATTAACTGGAGTAGAAACTATTTCCTGATCTCCTGTATAACCTGTAACAGCTGAGTCATTTTCAACTGCTTTATCATATGCATTAGCAACATCACCTGCTGCTCCAACTGCTGTATCAACTGCTGAATCGAAAGCCCCCTGCGCTTCGCTCTCTGTAATAGCATTATCTTCATCAGATGATCTGATAGGATCAACTGAATTATTCTCTCCCTCAATAGCAAGTGCTGTAACTGGCTGCAATGCCATGCTTGCACTGATACCAACTGCGATTGCTTTTACAAGTTGCTTGTTCATCATCTTTCTCTTCATAACTATTCCCTCTCATTCGAAAAATCACACACACATTTATGTTGTTTCAATTAACTTGGTATAGTTATACTAAATCCAAAATCATAACCAAAATCATATTTTGCAATAAATTTGTAGATTAAGTGATTGTTTATGATTAGTTTATAAGTATAAACTGCCACTTTATAATTTGACTTTATTGCGTAAAAAAAGAGTCACTTTCGCAAAGAAAGTGACTCTTTTTATAATCTGTTTATATATTGTAATTAGCGTAATTAGTGATTATGACTGGGAACTTTCTGGATTTGACGTATTTTCATTATTATTCTCTGATTCCTTATGATCATCATTAGACTCAGTGTCTGAATCTGTTGTATCCTGACTTGCCTCATTACTGTCTTCTGAAGACTCTTGATCAGATTCATTAGTCTGATCAGGCTCAGAATCATTATCCGACTCCCCTGCAGAGTCAGGCTCAGTATCATTGTCTGAATTCTCAGCTGAATCCGTCTTGGAATCATTTTCTGAGTCTGGATCCTCATCAGCCTCTTTATCCTCGTCGCCATTATCATCGTCATCGGAAGGCTGAGTTCCTATATCCTCGGGAATAGATTCATCCGCATCATTATTTGTAATAGGATCAGTCTGGGTAGTTACTGTTGTAGTCTCTTCGCTGACGATCTGCTTATCTGCAATCTGCTCAGGAGCAGCATCCACCTCAGATGTTCTTGCTGCAATCTGGCCCTCATCTCCGGATTCAGGTGTATCAGAGTTGTCCGTATCACTATTATCCTCAGGGGGCATTGCCGGGCCTTTAGTTCCTGCTGTTGCCCAGGTGCTCTCGTTCGGAACTGTAGATTCAACGTAATCCTTGGAACCTACGATATTATAAAGTGTCTGCTCTGGAATGCTATCCGTGGAAGTTACGTCAATAACTGATTTTTTATCTGTAGCAAAATCCAAAAGAACAGAACCATTTGCAAATTCTATGTATTCTGCATCCCCCGTAAGGTCTTTTGACACCTTATTAAGGTAGTTGAGGACGTCTACGCAGAAGTTTGCAGAAGCATCTACATTTTCATAAGTACCATTCGCTTCATTATAAGTTCCTGTAAGGAATGCGTTCTGGAAGCTTTCTGTATCCGCATAACTTCCATTAGAAATGTCTTTTATGATGTCATCAAGAGACGTTCCATTATGAAGTCTTCTAAGTATCTCATCAAATCCGCTCCTGAGAATCGCGGAGCTATATACGTTTCTGTCACCATCATAGGTATCTGTAACAGCTGAAGTCTTTCCTTCCACGTAGCCCTTTTCTACAGCCATATCCGCAAGGTAAAGGCACGCAAGGTATCCACTTACATAGGCACTGGCGGTATTCTTCTCGGCATCATAATACTTGTTTTTGCTGTCTATACTGGGACTTCCATAATACTCATCATTATATGTTGAATAATATGATAAAAGAGAATCCACCGTATAGTCAGATAACGCGTTTTCTTTATCTATATGCATAGCATCAAATACTTCATATCTATATGCATATACGTTTTCAACTGATGAAGCTGAACCTTCTATAAACCAGTTAGGATATTTGTTTTCATCCGCAGTGTATTCTGTCTGATTATTGGCAAGGCCTGTCATGCCAGTTCTGACGTAGTCATCCATGTAAGCATGCATGAGCTCGTGGGTAATGGTATTGTTCAGGGTATCTATTTCCGTATTGATCAGAGAATATGTTCCATCTTCATTTTCTTTATATAAAGACTTGGTGTTAACGGCCATGAAGTAGCCGTAGGATGTTATTTCTTCACCATTAACAGTTATGTTCTCATATTTGGGCTGAACATAGGCATTTGCGTCGTCGTAGTCTCTATCTGTAATATGATCAACTCTCGAATCATATACATAAAGACCTATCTCTTTACCCAGGGCATTTTCTTTTGCGCCATCATAGTAGCACTGGAAGTTACTGGTAAGCTGGTTAACAGCCTGTGGTTCGATGACATTCATGATCAGGTTCAGAAGTTTTGAGAGGTTCTCGCGACCAATGGTCGCAATAACATTATCTGAACAATGTATTGCCAAAAAATCTACAACAGGCTCTACTGGCTCAGGATTAACTGGTACTTCTGAAGGAGCTGGTAAACCACTTTCCTCACTGGCAGAAGGCTCGCTCTCATCATTGTTGCCGCTGTTTTCGTCGCCAGATACTATATTTTCTGGTTCTACGTCATAAGGCTCCTGGGTGTATACATCTGTATAGTCCTGCGCCTCATCTTCCAGCTGCGTAAGGCCGTTTTGCAGCTCTTTTTGCGCTGTGGCAACGTCGAATATTCCAGTTCCTCTACTAATAGTAGAAAGACGTTTTAGCTCTGTGGAATTAAAGACCTGTGGACCATTTGATGATCCAAGATAGCCGACAATTGAGGAAGTTGTGATGTATGTAACTCCGGAAAGAGGATTGCTGATAGACAGAAAGCTCTTTTCACCATAGAACTGCCCTACGAATTCAGGCAGTTCAATAGAATATCCGCGGGAATTCCCCTGATTCATTACAACTATATTGTCAGGGAGATAGAATGCGAAAATAGGAATATATTTGATGCCCGGAATACACACAGAAGAAATCTGCCCCTGTGGATCGAGCCAGATAACAGGAATATTCCAATAAAGTCCTTGGGATGTTTTGATAGTGGCAAAGCTATCAAGAAGTTTGCCCTGGGAAGGTACATCCAGGTTGATGATCTGAAGGTCAGCAACTACAGTCTTACCCTCGGTATTTGCCTGTTGCGCATTGGAATATGTGTTTCTGACCTGAATAGAAGGGGCGGCCTTTGCTGTAACGCACCCCAAATTGAAGACTACCAGCATGGCAGTCAGAATAATACTGATTTTCCCAACTATTTTTTTAGTGATCTGGTCCATAATACCCCCTTGATTACGTGTCCAATCACTAAAAACTTTAGCATATATAGTTGGTTGCATTTATAAAATATAAATTAATATTTTATGATATATTGATAATATCTTTTTCCATCTGAGCCTTGAGCTGCTCAACGGAATCAAACTTCATCTCCGGACGCTTGAACTCAAGAAGTCTGACTTCTATGGTCTTACCATAAACGTCCTGATCAAAATCGTAAATGAAGGTCTCAACGCCGATCTGGTTGTCGGAGGATACAGTAGGTTTACGGCCAATATTAGTCATTCCCTTGTACTCTTCGCCGTCGATAATAACTCTACTGCTATAAACGCCAAAAGGTGGAAGGAGCTTGCCAGCAGGAGGCAAGATATTAACTGTAGGGATACCGATAGTGTGGCCCAGATGATTACCATGCTCAACGGTTCCCATAATGCTGTAATCGTTGCCAAGAAGTCTCTTGGCCATTGGAATCTCGCCGTCTGCTATCTGGTTTCTGACTCTTGTGGATGAAACTTCCTCTCCATCAAGCATTACCTTATCAATAAGACAGAGTTCGAAGCCAAGTTCCTTGCTCATGTTGCGGAGAAGATACTGATCTCCTCTTCCCTTGTCGCCAAAAGAAACATCGGTACCGGCAGCTATATAGTCTGCATTGAGGTCCTCAACAAGGATAGTCTTAACAAAATCCTCAGGAGGAGTTGCTGCAGTCTTCTCATTAAGCGGGAATTCAACAAGTATATCAATTCCCATGTCTTCGAAGGCTTTACGCTTCTCGTTGCGGGTAAAGAGCTGCTTAACAGGGTGTCCAACAAAAAATTCCTCAGGTGATGGCTCAAAGGTAAAAACTGTTGCCTTAAGTCCATCCTGTTTCTGATCAAGAATGTATTTTAGGAGCTTTTTGTGTCCTAAATGAATTCCGTCAAACTTGCCAATAGCAATGGCTGTCTTGTCCTGTATATTAAGTTCATCAAGTCGTGTTATTATCTGCATTTTGATATTCCAAACTTACTGTATAATTAGTTCTTTTCAAAGAAGAACTTGTCCACCTTGAACTGTCTGGTCCTGGCGTCGTATTTGTAGATTCCAAAAAATGTATCGTCCTCAGCATAGACTCTTACCATGTTACCATCAGTGAACATCTGCTCTGAGAATTCTGTATCATTAACTTCGTCAGGATCCTCATTAACTACGTTGTCCTTGCGGAAGCTGTTACCGTTCTCTAGAAGAGCTCTGCAGGAATCCTTGACGTGTATCTTATCAAGGTCCTTAAAAATATATTCAGGAGACTGAATGATTCCCTCGAGAGTTCCGTTATCTCTCATCTCTTCTACCTGTGAGAGCTTAACAGCAGTATCGAGAGCAAAAGCACCAACTCTTGTCCTCATTAGGTTCTGCATTGCTGCTCCACATCCAAGGCGAAGCCCTATATCGTTACAAAGAGTTCTGATGTAGGTTCCCTTTGAACACTTAACTTCCATAACGAAGGTGTTGTCTTTATCAAGGTTGCTGTCGTCAAGTATTGTGATGGCGCTGATATGAACTTTTCTTGGCTTACGCTCTACTTCTATGCCTTCTCTGGCAAGCTCATAGAGTTTTTTACCATTCTGCTTGATAGCTGAGAACATAGGTGGAATCTGGTCATAGTCACCAACAAAAGCCTGAACTGCCTCGTGGAGCTGCTGCCTTGTAACATTAACTTCCGCTTCCTCGAGGATAGTTCCAGACATATCCTGAGTATCTGTAGTTACGCCCAATTTACAAACCGCGATATATTCCTTGTCGTGGTCTGTGAGCATCTCAACAAGCTTGGTTCCTGTACCGAGGCACACAACAAGTACACCTGTGGCATCAGGATCAAGAGTTCCAGTATGACCTATTTTCTTTTGATGAAGGATTCCTCTTAGCTTGGCCACCACGTCGTTGGAGGTAAAGCCCTGTTCCTTATAGATATTGATAAGTCCGTTGTATTTGTTCATATGTCCGCCTAGGTAAAAATAGTCGTCGCACCCGAATATTTCGAATGCGGCGACCAGATTATCATTTCTTCTCGTCGTACTGCTGCTGAATGTAATTGGTAATGCTGTTGATTGCATCGTGTGCAGTTCCATTCAGTGTGCACCCTGATGCTCTTACGTGACCACCGCCGCCAAGGAGCTTGGCAACCTTGGAAACATCAATGTTACCATTACTACGAAGGCTTACTCTGTACATCATTGGCTCTTCCTCATACATGAAGATAGCAACGTCTGTACCGATAGTGAACATCAGCTGATTAACGATTCCATCAAGATCATTGCCGTTAACACCATAGAAGTCCATTGTTTGTCTGGATACAACAGAAACAATTACCTTACCATGCATAAGAGTGATACTCTCAAGGAGTGCTCTACCAAGGATCTGATTCTGTGTATATGTCTTCTCATAGAATACGTGGTCAATGAGCCATGTGAAATCAAAACCGTAGGATGTAAGCTTACCAGCGATCTCGTAAGTCTTAGGAGATGTGCTGTTATACTTGAATACGCCTGTATCTGTTACCATACCAGTGTAGAGCGCCTGAGCGATCTCTTTATCCAGCTTGTCTTCGTCCATTACATTATATGCAAGCTCGCAAGCTGAGCTGGCTGTTGGAACAATGTAAGTAACATCACCTGTTCCAGGATTACTGATATGATGGTCAATATTTAAAGTCTTCTTGGCTGCATCAAAAAACTTCTCTGCTCCACCAAGTCTGCCCTTTTCGCAGTCGATACAGATGAAGAGGTCAAAGCTCTCAACATCTGATGTGAAAGTATGGTTGATCTTGTCTGCATCCTTGATGAATAAGAACTCATCAGGAATATCCTCAAGGAAAACTGTTGCCTTAACGTCTGGATAATTCTTGGTCAGATAAAGATATAACCCCATTGTAGAACCTATGCAGTCTCCGTCTGGTCTGACATGACCTGCAATACCTACTGTTGTAACTCCACTCATCAATTCATCAATTTTCATTAGAAACCTACTCTTTCAACACTATAAATATTTGTAATTACTCTTCATCAAAAGACTCTTCGTCTTCTGACTCTTCTTCTATTTCTTCACCACGAGCCGCTCTTGCCTCATTGTCCTTGGCTGTTACTTCATCGATCTTCTTGGACATATTGATCGCATACTCAATTGAGTCATCCATGATAAATCTGATCTCTGGTGTGTATCTCATATTGAGCTCTTTAGCCAAAGTGCTGCGGACATAGCCTGCTGCGCTCTTGAGACCTTCAGCTGTTCTGGCTCTGTCCTCATCATCGCCCATAACAGTTACCCAGACCTTACATGTCTTAAGATCTGGAGCAACCTCAACATCCATAACAGAAGTCATAGGGCTGATTCTGGGATCCTTGCTATAACGGAGAGCTTCTGAAATAACTTTCATTACTTCTCCGTTAATTCTTTTATTCTTATTGCTGTTCTTACGCATTTTTACTCCTTTGTAGGAAAAGGCTTACTGGCGAGGAACCTCTACCATCTCATAAGCTTCTACATAATCGCCTTCATGGATTGAATCGAATCCATCAAATACAAGACCGCACTCGAAGCCTTCCTTAACTTCCTTAACATCGTCCTTGAATCTCTTGAGGGATGCAAGATCACCTTCGAAGATCTGCTCGCCATCTCTCTGGATACGAACCTTGCACTCTTTCTTGATGACACCATCCTTAACGAATGCACCGGCGATGTTACCAACCTTGGAAGCCTTGAAGATCTGACGAACTTCTGCATGTCCGGTTACTCTCTCCTCATAGATAGGAGCAAGCATACCCTTCATAGCATATTCGATCTCTTCGATAGCCTGGTAAATTACCTTGTAAAGCTTGATCTCTACGCCTTCGTGCTCAGCCATGCTCTTAGCTGTAGCATCAGGACGAACATCAAATCCGATGATAATAGCATTAGATGCAGCAGCAAGTGTTACGTCAGACTCGTTGATCGCACCAACACCACCATGGATAACCTTAACAACAACTTCTTCGTTAGAAAGCTTGAGAAGTGACTGCTTAAGAGCCTCTACGCTACCCTGAACGTCAGCCTTGATGATGATATCAAGTTCCTGAAGTCTGCCTTCCTCGATCTTGGAGTACAGATCATCAAGTGACATCTTAGCCTTAGTCTCTTCGATAAGATCCTTCTTGTGCTGCTGAAGGTATGTATTAGCATACTGCTTGGCAAGCTTATCTGTAGCATGTGCAAGGAATACCTCACCTGCGTTAGGAACATCAGAAAGTCCAAGAATCTCAACTGGCTGTGAAGGACGAGCTTCCTTAAGCTTGTTGCCCTTATCATCAACCATGGCTCTAACCTTACCTGAGCTTGCTCCAGCTGAAATGAAGTCTCCAACGTGAAGTGTACCCTTCTGAACGAGTACGTTAGCTACAGGACCACGGCCCTTATCAAGTCTTGCCTCAAGGACAAGTCCTCTTGCTTCTCTGTCTGGGTTAGCCTTGAGCTCAAGGATATCTGCTGTAAGGATGATTGTCTCAAGGAGGTCCTCGATACCTTCACCTGACTTAGCAGATACAGGAACGAACTCTGTTGTTCCGCCCCAATCTGTAGAGATAAGACCGTACTCTGTCATTTCCTGCTTAACTCTGTCTATATTAGCGTTTGGCTTATCAATCTTGTTAACAGCTACGATAATCTCTACCTCAGCCGCCTTAGCATGGTTGATAGCTTCTACTGTCTGTGGCATTACACCGTCATCAGCAGCTACTACAAGTACTGCAATATCTGTTGAATTAGCACCACGCATACGCATAGCTGTGAATGCTTCGTGACCAGGTGTATCAAGGAATGTGATTTTCTGATCGTTAACAGATACTGTATAAGCACCGATTCTCTGTGTGATACCGCCTGCCTCTCTGTCTGTAACAGATGTCTTACGGATAGCATCAAGAAGTGATGTTTTACCATGGTCAACGTGGCCCATTACGCAGACAACTGGAGGTCTCTTCTTGAGTGTCTCAGGAGCGTCATCTTCTTCCTTAAGGAGCTCTTCGATAACGTCAACTGGAACCTCTTTCTCGCAGAGGATCTCGTATTCCATTGCGATGTTCTCAGCCTCTTCATATGAAAGCTCTGTATTAACTGTAGAAATCTGACCAGCCATGAAGAGCTTCTTGATGATTACTGAAGGCTGCATTCTCATCTTCTCAGCAAGTTCCTTAATAGAAACCTTCTCTGGGATTGTGATAACCTTGATCTGCTCTTCAGGTTCCGGGGCCTTCTTGACCTCAGGTTTGATGAATCTGCCAACTCTCTTACTTCTTGGCATCATCTCTTCCTGCTCATAAGCAAGATCCTTCTTGTTGCGCTTATCTTTCTCCTGACCCATACGACGTCTTTCTTCGTCTCTATGGCTTCCACCCTCTTTAACTGGTGCTTCGAAAGCTGCGCCTCTGTCATTTCTATCACCGCGCTTGCCCTCGAACTTGTTGCCGCCGAACTTGTCGTTCTTGCCAGCAAACTTGCCCTGGCCGCCTGCAGCCTGATTAAAGCCGCCCTTGTTGTCGCGGTTAAATGATCCGCCCTGAGCGTTGTCTCTTCTGAAACCGCCCTGGCCACCATTTCTGTTCTGACCATTCTGATTTCTGTCTCCGTTTCTGTTAAAGCCGGAGTTTCTATCATTCCTGACGTTTCTATCATTTCTGTCATTACGATCGTTACGGTCGTTTCTGAATGACTGATTATCTCTGTTTCTGTTCTCTACTGGAGCACTTGCTACAGGTGCCTGTTCCTGAACTGGTGCCTTAGGCTGCTCCTGTACTGGAGCCTTAGGCTGTTCCTGAACTGGTGCCTGAACTGGAGCTTCCTTCTTGGGAGCTGGTGCAGGTGTCTTCTTAACAGGAGAACTATAGCTATCAAGCTGTGAAGGTGCTGTTAAAGGCTTGATAGGATGATATACGTTCTGTGACTGTGCGAACTGTTTGCGCTGAGGCTGGTTGTTACCACCTCTGTTGTTGTCACGACGCTGGTTGTTATTACCATTACCTGAATTATTCTGGTTATTAAAGCCACCCATCTTGGAGTTACCAGCATTAGTAACCATGATAATCTTCTTCTTTTTCTTAGGAGCTTCTCCAGCTGGCTTGTCTGTAGCTTCTGCTGGCTTAGCTGCTGCCTTCTCTACAGGCTTCTCAGCAGGCTTAGCTGCTGGCTCTTCTGCCTTCTCTGGAGCCTTCTTAGGCTTCTCCTCTTTCTTAGGTGCTTCTGCCTTAGCTCCGCCAAAGTGCTTACGAGCTACTTCTGCATCTGCTTCTTCTATAGAACTGTTCGAACGCTTCGCTTCAATGCCTTTTTCCTGCAAAAAGCTTATAAGCTCTTTTCCTTCGCATCCAAGCTCAAATGCAAGATCGGATATTTTTATTTTTGCCATTACATTTCCTCCGTATTTCTGTTTGCCGAATGTAAGTCGTTGCCATCAGTATCATCTGGTGGTAACTGTAAGTTCTTCCGAAGCGACTGTGCAAAGCCTTTGTCTGTTATAGCCAGACTTGTTCGAACATCCTTACCTATTGCATGTCCCAGTTCCTCCTTGGTTCCAAAGAAAACTATAGGGACATTATAATATTTACATTTATCATTAAACTGTTTCCTGGTGTTATCGGAAGCATCCTCACTTACGATAACGAGCTCTGCCTTGTGCGCTCGTATTGCCTCAAGCACAGCAAATTCGCCGCTCTTAAGTTTGCCCGCTCGCATGCATAGCCCCAGTAACGAATAATTCTTATTAGAATCCAATATTTAACCAAGCTCCTTCTGTAGCCTAATTGAAACTTCCTCTGGTATCCGGGATTTAAGAGATCTCTCAAGGCCTTTGTTCTTGATGGCCTTGGCAAGGCACTCAGAATTGTTGCAGATATAAGCTCCTCTTCCATTTGCTCTGCCAGTGGTATCTAAAATGATCTCGTCTTCAGGTGTCTTCAGAACTCTGATCATTTCCTTTTTCTCTTTCATCTCGCCGCAACCGACACATTTCCTCAAGGGAATTTTCTTTTGCATAAATCTCTTACTCCTGAAATATGGGGCCTAGAGGATTACTCTTCTGTTCCCTCAGATTCCTCGTACTCGCCTTCCTCGTACTCACCCTCTTCGTACTCATCGTAGTCTTCATCGTCGAGGTAGTCTTCCATACGGAATCCTGGAGCATCCTTAGCCTGAGTCTCGCTCTTGATATCGATCTTGTAGCCTGTAAGTCTTGCTGCAAGTCTAGCATTCTGACCTTCCTTACCAATTGCAAGTGAAAGCTGGTAATCAGGAACTACAACCTTAGCACTCTTCTCGTCAGGATCAGCGAATACTGCAACGATCTTGGCTGGTGAAAGGGCGTTCTGAATAAGATTACCAGGGTTCTCATCCCAGTTGATAACGTCGATCTTCTCGCCACCGAGCTCATCTACGATAAGGTTAACTCTTGCGCCGTTAACACCAACGCATGCGCCAACTGCATCTACGTTAGGGTTGTTAGAGTAAACAGCGATCTTAGTACGGCTTCCAGCCTCTCTTGCGATTGACTTGATCTCTACTGTACCGTCCTGAATCTCAGCAACTTCCTGCTCGAAGAGTCTCTTAACAAGGTCTGGGTGTGTACGTGATACAAGAATTCTAGGTCCCTTAGAACCATTCTTAACCTCGAGAACGTATACTCTAAGTCTCTGAGTAGGTCTGTAAACCTCACCCTTAACCTGCTCGTTCTCATTGAGGATTGCATCTGCACGACCCAGGTTGATAGAAATGTTCTTGCCGATAAATCTCTGTACAACACCAGTTACGATGTCATGCTCTTTTTCAAAGTATTCATTATAGATAGCGCCGCGCTCTTCCTCACGAATCTTCTGGAGGATAACGTTCTTGGCATTCTGAGTAGCAATACGTCCAAACTCCTTGGAGTTAAGTGATACAGCTACGATATCGCCAACCTTAGCCTTCTTGCTGATCTTCTTGGCATCGTCAAGACTGATCTCAATCTGAGGATCCATAACATCATCTTCTGTCTCTACTACTTCCTTATCAGCGTAGCACTTGAAGTCACAGTTATTTCTGTCTACCTCTACTCTGATATTGTCAGCCTTGCCAAAGTTGTTCTTGCAAGCTGTGATAAGGGAATTCTCAATTGCATCAAACAGAGAATCCTTGCTGATGTTCTTCTCCTTTTCTAAAAGGTCAAGGGCATCCATTAATTCTTTACTCATCGTAATCTCCTTTTTCCGCTCGTGGATTATTAAAAATCAAGAGCAAGTTTAATCACTGATATCTCTTTTCTTATAAAAGTTTCATCTACATCATTTATAGTTACGGTTACGGTTGTATCATCAAAACTCTTAAGTGTTCCGGCAAATTCCTTGACGCCGTCCTTGGCCTTAAAGAGTTTGAGTTCTACATCCTGGCCGATGCTGCTGGCGAAATGCCTGTCCTTCTTGAGCTGTCTGCCAAGTCCAGGGCTGCTAACCTCTAATGTGTAAGCCTCTTCAATGAAGTCATCAACGTCAAGAGCATCTGAAAGTGCATGGCTCACATCAACGCATTCATTGATGTTAACTCCGCCATCCTTGTCAATATAAGCTCTGAGGTACCACTCACCGGCTTCCTTGACGTATTCTACGTCATAGACTCTGACACCATTTGCCTCAGCAATTGGAGTAAGAAGGGCTTCGGTCTTCTTTTCAATATCGTCTTTTTTGGACATATTGTGCTCCTTTGTTAAATTGGATGTGATGATATACGCATATGTATGACTTTGCATCCCTATATCAGCACATAGAAAAAGTGGACTCGCGAAAGTCCACTTCAAACTAGTCTAAATCTTATGTTACACATGCATATTAGCATGATAATGCAATAATGTCAAATTATTAGCAATAAAAAATCCAAATCACATATGTGATCTGGACTCGGGTTGGGCTGTTATTAAACAGTCAATACCTCGTAGCGGAATCGAACCGCTGATTCTGCCGTGAGAGGGCAGCGTCTTAACCGCTTGACCAACGAGGCTTAAGCTTTGTTTGTCACCGCCGTATCGCGGCGACTTGTTTATATTATCCCAACTCAGAAAATAATGCAAGCACTTTTTTTAAATTTTTTTATTTTTTTTGCAAGTTTTTTCAAAAATCCAGTGTTTATGCGGTTTGCGAGGGATAATTTTTTCTAAATTTCTTTTAAAAATCATCCCTCAAAACCATTTTTTATGATTTTACTATCAAAAAATTTTTGTTATTTCTTGATTTCAAGCCTATCAAGAAATCCTGAGAATAGGAATAAAAGGGCTGCACTGATAAGTACTCCGCCGAGAATATCAGTAAACCAGTGAACTCCGCAGACAAGTCTTCCAATTACAGTAAGAATTATAGAAGCTACAGCAATCAATCTGATGATAAATCTGTCGTTGCTGGATGCCTGTAGTCTGTACTTATTGATCATAAGGATCAGAGAACCCATTACAACGCACACAAGCATTGTGTGTGATGATGGGAATGATGCTTCTACATGCTCAGCGCCCTCTTCTATTATAGGTCTGTAGTTGATAACAACCTTTTCAAAGAGTCCATAGAGTCCAAACACTACAACATATAAGCCGCCCAGTAAGAGAATAGGACCATCTACTTTAAGAAGGCTTCTTCTCTTAATAAGCTGGTATGCTCCTGCTGCCGCGTACTGGAGAACTACACCAATAGCTACAAGACCAAATATCTGAGTAAGGAAATACCAGAACTTGCTGTAGCTGAACTTGTCGTGTACTGCTCCGTTTAAATGTGAAAAACCAATTGATGTTCCCTCAGGGCCTATAGCATCCACATCGTAGCTCTTAACAAGTGCGATAAGTCCAAAGAAAAGAGCCAAAGAAACACCAGCGCAGATAAATTTCCAAATCTGCTTATTCTTATTACTAGTTGCCATGATTATTTTTCCTCCCAACAATAATCAAAATTTATTCATCACTTCATCAGATCAAACAAGCTGATCTGGTTAGAATCAGGAAGGTCTCCAAGAAGTCCCATGTCGGCCATCTTCTCGATAACGCCCTGTGGACACTTAGTTCTCTGTCTGAAGTCGTCCTTAGAAAGGAATGGGCCGTCTTTAGCAGCTTCTACGATCTGGTCAGCAGCTTTTTCACCCATACCATCGATACTGGTGAGAGCAGGCATGATCTTGTCTCCGATAACCTGGAAGTCTCTGGACTTAACCTTGAAGATGTCGATAGGCATGAATTCGATGCCTCTTTCGTACATCTCCTCAACAAGTCTCATATCACCGTACTCAGCCTGCTGAGCGTTTGTAAGCTCATCCTTCTTGTTCTGATACTCACGCATGATTGCATGAAGGTGATTCTCACCAAGGCACATGTGCTCATAGTTAAAGGCCTTAGCTCTGATACTGAACCATGCAGCATAGAAAGCCTGTGGCACATAAACCTTGAAGTAAGCAATACGCCAGGCCATCATAACATAGGCTGCAGCGTGAGCCTTAGGGAACATGTACTTGATCTTCTCGCAGGACCATATGTACCAGTCCGGAACGCCATGCTCGATCATATCTTTTTTCCATTCAGGCCAGTTCTTCTCTTTGCCTCCGGCAACCTTACCCTTTCGAACAGCCTCCATGATCTTGAAGGACTCTGACTTATCAAGTCCCTTCTGGATCAGATAGATCATGATATCGTCTCGACAGCAGATACAGGTATCGATAGTTGCAGTTCCTTCCTGAATCAAAGTCTGTGCATTGCCAAGCCATACGTCCGTACCATGGGACAGACCTGAAATTCTGATAAGGTGCGATAAAGATGAAGGTCCTGCATCGATAACCATCTGCATAGCAAAGTCAGTACCAAACTCAGGAAGTCCGAGACATCCAAGCTTAGTGCCTCCAAGCTGCTCAGGAGTTACGTTAAGCGCTGTTGTATTCATGAAAAGACTCATTACGTTCTTATCATCAAGTGGAACCAGCTTGGGATCAAGGCCCGTACAATCCTGAAGGAATCTGATCATTGTAGGATCATCGTGTCCCAGGATATCGAGCTTAAGAAGGTTGTGGTCGATTGAGTGATAGTCGTAATGTGTTGTAATTGTTGCAGTTGTCATATCGTTAGCAGGGTGCTGAACAGGGCAGAAGGAATTGATATTCTCTCCCACTGGCAGAACTATGATTCCACCAGGATGCTGACCTGTACCACGTCTGATGCCGGTACATCCCTGAACAATTCTGTTTATCTCGCTTTTTCTTTTACTGGAGCCTATTGAGTCATAGTACTTCTTAACAAAGCCGTAAGCCGTCTTATCAGCAAGTGAAGCTATAGTTCCGGCTCTGAAGGTCTGTCCATAGCCGAAGATAACCTCTGTATACTTATGAGCCTTGGACTGATACTCTCCTGAGAAGTTAAGGTCGATATCAGGCTCCTTGTCACCCTTGAATCCAAGGAATGTCTCGAAAGGAATATCAAAGCCGTCCTTGTACATCATTGTTCCGCACTTAGGGCATCTCTTGTCAGGCATATCGCAGCCCGAATTACCGCCAAATGCAAGGACTTCCGGTGAATCAAAATCGCTGTACTTGCACTTAGGGCACACGTAATGAGGACTAAGTGAGTTAACCTCTGTGATACCTGAAGTAAAGGCAACGAAAGAAGATCCAACGGAACCTCTGGAACCTACCAGATATCCATCCTCATTGGACTTCCAAACCAGCTTCTGAGCGATGATATACATAACGGCGAATCCATTCTTGATAATGGAATTCAGCTCTCTTTCAAGACGCTCCTGAACTATCTCAGGAAGGTCTTCGCCATATATCTCATGAGCCTTGTCGTAACATATCTTGGTGAGGATCTCATCACTGTTCTCAATGACAGGAGCACACTTATCAGGGCGCACAGGTGAGATACTGTCACACATATCAAGGATCTTCCTTGTATTGTCGATAACAATTTCCCTTGCCTTATCTCCACCCAGGTAGTCAAACTCAGCCATCATTTCCTCAGTTGTCCTCAGGAAAAGAGGCGCTGGCTCCTCATCATCCATACCTTTTCCGGCCATGATGATAGTCCTGTAGATCTCATCCTCAGGATTAAGGAAGTGAGCATCACATGTAGCAACTACAGGCTTATTGAACTGTTCTCCAAGCCTTACGATTTCTTTATTGATCTCTCTGATATCATCATCAGAGTTAATATCTTCGTATCTCTCTGAGCCAACCATGAAGTGGTTATTAGCCACAGGCTGAATCTCAAGATAGTCATAGAAGTTCACAAGACCAGCGATCTCTTCTGGTGGTCTTCCCTCTACAACTGCTCCGTAGAGCTCGCCCGCGCAGCAGGCACTTCCTACAATAAGTCCCTCTCTGTATTTCATCAGCTCGCTCTTAGGAATAAGAGGGAATCTTCTGAACTCTTCCCAGTGTATTCTTGGCCAGAATAATACAGTGGTTTGGACGAAGGTGTCTGATCATCTCCGGAGTTGGTTTACCCAGAATATTTACATCAGTAAGATTCTCTGCCTTTTGTTCTTTTAACATAGGAACAAACTTGTTGAAGATAAGCGCAGTACATTCCGCATCATCAACAGCTCTGTGATGGTGGTCAAGAACTACATTAAGAGTCTTGGCTACAGCATCAAGAGTATGCTTGGCCTGCAGCGGGAAGAAATACCTCGCAAGCCAGAGAGTATCTACTGTTGTATAGTCAACGTCAATTCCAAGGTCCTTACAATTCTGGTTGATAAAGCTGATATCAAAAGAAACATTATGTCCTACGAG
>JAEEGI010008595.1_pt1 | contig 22506 bp, 19 predicted proteins | sample 8958751 | NCBI WGS metagenome assembly JAEEGI01 (sample SAMN16246545, study PRJNA631951) | gut metagenome | biome: gut microbiome; feature: rumen; material: KS-attached | host: Bos | place: Iran: Karaj | collected 2018-10 | reverse complement strand
TCTGCCAACGTGACGTTGAACCAGTACAGGTCCACCAGCGTTCCCAACAACTATGTGAAGCAGGTGTCCGTCCCCTCCGATTACGCCATGACCCTCAAGCCGTACTCCTCCGGAGACGACGTCGTGTTCGCCGCAGGCGAGACCAAGACGGTCAATCCCGGCCAGTACACCGCGAAGGTCGACACTCCCGGATGGTACTTCGACAACACCGTCTACCTGTACCCCGGTCAGAACTCCTTCACCGATCTGGAGCCCATACAGGCCCACGCCGTCAAGATAACCAAGGGAGAAGGCGACGTCCTGTCCATCGGAACCAACGACAATGATGCCGAGTACTTCGACCAGGATGGAACCTACTACTTCAAGGACGGGTACGTCTACTACCTGACCTCCACGGCTTCCGAGTCCGGTGACATGAGGTTCGCCACCGTCGATCTCACCTCCGCCTACTCCGTGACCTCGATTGACATGACCGCGAACGTCGCTCCCATGACCGTGACCGGAAGCATCGGGGCCACCGCCAGCGGCGACCTCGTCGTGAGCAGCGGCGGAGTGAGCATCCTGTCCAGCATCGACAACGGCCAGTTCAAGGTCAAGCTGCCGTCCACGATGACTTCCGCACAGTTCAAGGCGGACGCCAAGCGCACCGTTTCCGATACCGAGTACACCTATTCGGCCGTCAGGAACGTATCCGGCCTCAGGGACGGATCCGTCGTCAATGTGGCGGTCACCGGAGAGGGCAGCGAAGTCGTGGATGAGGATGCCAAGTTTATCGCGACCGTCGATTACGCCAACTTCTCCAACGGGAAGGCAAGGGTGGACGTCTCCGTCACCAACAAGACCGAACACGCCACCAGCTACGTGATCAGCTCTGGTCCTGCCTGGAGCCTCGACAAGGCCGTCAGCCTCTATGTGATGCCTGACTCCACCGGAACGGCCGTGGTTGAGGGCGTCTATGACGCCGAGGTCTATGCGGTCGGATCCAAGGGCGTAAGCGTCATAGTCACCGACATGTCCGGCTCCGGTTCGAAGACCATCGACATCAAGGAGAACTCCGCCCCCAAGGTCGGATCCAAGGGAGTCGTCATAGTCTCCGCCGGAGAGAGGTCCGGAGAGGTCGAGGGAGCCCTCGACAAGATCTCCGCCACCGAGTACATGTACGCCATCACGGTGTCCAATCTTGACAACTATTCCAAGGAAGTCAAGTTCACTGTGCCCTCGCCCAACGGTTGGTCCGTGCTCGTATCCGATGAGAACGGATACACCATCCGCGAGGGAGGGTCGTCCTTCACGATCTACGGGCTCGAGACCAAGGTGTTCTACGTGAAGTATATGCTTGACGGAGACGGCACCGGGGTCACGGTCCCGTCCACGACGGTCACCGTGGATTGCGACGGCACGACTAAGGTGCTCAGCATCTCTCCTGCGGACGTCGACGTCAAGGTCGATTCCATCAAGGCGGACGGAGACAACGTCTTCAACAGCAGGTCCGGAATGCCCGTGGGCGTGTGGTTCCTGCTGGCGATAGGCATACTCCTGTTGATAGCCGTATTCTGGCTCGGAAGCAAGAGGGGGGTGTTCTCACGCAGGTAAACAAGGCAGCCTTGATCATCGCCGCCATAATGGCGGCGGCCTTCGTCCTTCTCCCGGTCTCGGGAGTGGACGGGGCCTACCACAGCATAAGCGGGGAGAAGAGCGTCATCGCCGTCGACGAGGACGCCGACTTCACCATAATCTACACCGACTCCGACCATGAATCCATGGATGTGACCTTCAGCGCCAAGCTCGTCAACACCAAGGGCGACACCATGACCGGGGCAGTCAGCCCCACCACAGGGGCTGTCGACAGCGGGGTCCCCATGACCCTGACCGTCACCGCTCCTTCGGACGCCGGAAGGTACACCATCGTGGTGACCTACACCGGCACCGTCGAGACGTCGGACGGTTCCTCCGTGGACATCGATCCGGCTGTGGACAGGTACGATATAAAGGTCGTCGAGCCCATAACCCTCTCCGTCAACGTGTCGCTGGAGGATCCCAACGTCAACCTTTCCGGTTACGGGGTGTACTTCTGGGTCGACGGCGAGAGGATGGACGACAGCTACACGACCTTCAACGTCAGCAGCAACGGAACGGGATCCGTCAAGTACGACTGGGTCGCCGACGCATCCAAGGGCAAGCATGTCTTCTGGGTGGAGTCTGCCAACGGAGGCGTGGTTGACGTCAAGGGCCTCGATCAGAAGCACGAGTTCTACATCGGGGACGAGGATTACTCGATCTACATCGCCCTGGCCGTCCTGTTCCTCATCATCGTCATAATCGCGTTGGTGTGGGTCTACAGGAAGCCTGTGAAGAACTTCGGAAAGCCCAAGTCCAGGCGCAAGTGAAACCATCAGGGGGTTCGCCCCCTGTCTTTTTTCTATATCGTTCGGCGGCATTCGCCGTCTCGTTCCTGGAAGAAGCCCTCGCCCTTCGGAATGGCCAAGGGTTCGATCCAGGCGTCCGGACAGCTTCGCATTCAGCATGTCCGAGCGGGTTTTGTCCATGATCCCCCTGGCGGCGTCCTGTTTTCTCCTGACCGGCGCCATCGCATCCGGGATGTCCAGGGACATGACCATGGCATGCATTCCCTCCATTACGGAGAACAGGCGCTCGGCCGACTTCATGTCGCCGTTCATGAGGCCGGACATCACCATGCGCCTCATCTCCCCTTCGCAGTCGCAGAGCCCTAGGAGCCAAGCGGATGGCGTGACGCCCAGGTCCTCGTAATCCGGAATCGGAGAATCCGAGACCAGCGCGTGGAGGATCAGGGCTTCGCAGTATTCGCACATGCAGTCCTGTACCAGGCCGCACGCGAGGATCGCCGGATTTCTGCAGACGTCGAGAAGGGTCTCGACGGCGGAGCGCATCTCCTTCATGTCGGCGGACGGGTCTTCCCCCACGTGCATTCCATGAATCGCCTTTTTTGACAGGCGTATGATCTGCCTGGAGCGCCTCACCGCCTCCTCCTTGTCCGCCTCCAGCGAGGCCATGGCTTCGGCAGCCTTGGCGACGGACCGGTTCAGACTATCCATGCGCATCCATCATGTGGCGCCTATAACCATGTTGCGGATTCATCGAAGACCTTGGTAGAATCCTAGGCGAAGGCGCTCGTCCATCAGATGTTCCTTCTTCCTGCCGTCGATTCCTCTCGGATCGGCTCTGGAGAAGCTCAGGAAGTCGTATTGCACGTCCGTCAGGGTCAGGGCGTCAGGGCGTCCGACCCCGAAGGACGCGTCCTTCCCTTCCAAGGCGCCCTTCACGTCTTCGAGGGAGGCCTTGCCCCTTCCCACGCGGTCGACCGCAGAGGATATGCGGCGGATCATGTTCCAGAGGTAGTATCTGGCCTCGAAGTCCAGGAACAGCATCCCCTCCTCCTCAGAGCAGGAGATCCTGTCTATCGTGAGCCTCGTGGGCTTCCCGTCGTAGCGGCAGAACCTCAGGAAGTCGTGCTCGCCCTCGAACAGGCGACAGCACTCCTCCGCCTTTTCCATGTCGATTCCTTCCGCGTCCAACGCATACCTGTAGACGCGGCGGGATGCGTGCCTGACGTTGAATCCGTCGTCGACCTCGCAGTACGACCTGTAGAAGACGCCGTCCGAAACGGAGTTCAGGGCCTTGGAGAGGACGTTCAGGTCGTTCATCCCCGAGCGGAACACGATCGCGTTCCCAAGCGCGTTGACGCCCTTGTCCGTCCGGCTGGAGAACTCCAGGCCGGGGTCCGCGTCCCCGAGCACCTTCCTTATGTCGTCGAGGACCTGTGACGTGACCGTGCGGAGCCCGGGCTGGGCCTGGGACCCGGAGAACCCCGATCCCAGGTACGCCACCTTCATCGCCACGCGCTTCATGCGGAGCGGAGTTCCCTCATGTGGTCCACCCTCTTCTGGACCAGGGCCCTGGTGCCTATGTCGTGCCTCACGAACACGGCGTCGCAGACCACGTGCTTCAAGGCCTTCTCGCAGTTCGCCTCGGCCTCCTCCAGCGTGTCCGCCACGCCCACGACTCCCACGGACCTGGACGTGCCGGTGACCAGCTTCCCGCCCTTCATGTCTACGTTGGCGTAGTACGCTACCGCTCCGCATCCGGAGACGGCCTCCTCGTCCACCGAGATCTCATGTCCGGACTCGGACTTCACCCCGTACCCGCGGGGGACCACGTACTTGCAGACGGTGGCCTTCCTCTGGAACTCCACGTCCCCTTCCAGCCTTCCCTCGGCCATCATCCTGCAGACGTCCGCGAACCCGGTCTCCAGGAGGGTGAGGACGTTCATGGCCTCCGGATCTCCGAACCTGGCGTTGATCTCGATTATCTTGGGTCCGTCGACGGTCAGCATGAACTGCCCGTACATCGCGCCGCGGTAGGGGCATCCCTCCTCGGCCATGGCGTCTACGATGTCCTGGAGGATGTCCAGGGCCTTGGCCCTCTCGTCCTCGGTTATGAACGGAAGCAGGTGGTCCGCATCGGTGTAGGATCCCATCCCCCCGGTGTTCGGCCCCACGTCGCCCTCGTACGCCCTCTTGTGGTCCTGGACCAGCGGCATCGGGACGATCCTCTTCCCATCCGAGAAGACCATCTGGGTGAACTCCTCGCCCACCGCCCTCTCCTCGAGGATGACTCCGGCCCCGCCGATCCCGTTGTCGAAGATCTCGTTGACGTACTCCATGGTCTCCTCGAAGCTGTGGAGGTGCTCCCCCTGGACCTTGACCCCCTTCCCGCCGGTCAGCCCCACGGGCTTCACGACGATCTCGTGGTCTATGCTCCTGAGGTACTTCTCGGCCTCGGAGGCGCTGTCGAAGTGGGCGAATCCCAGGTTTCCCTTGATCCCGTGCTTCTTGACAAGCTCCCTCATGAACGTCTTGGACGTCTCTATCCTGGCGGCCGCCTTGGTCGGCGAGGCGCATTTCACGCCTTCCTTCTCGAGGGCGTCCACGATTCCCGCCTCCAGGGGGGCCTCCGGGCCGACGAACGCGTATCCCACGCCGTTCTCCTTGGCGAAAGCGCATATCCTCGCGGCATCCTTCTCGTCGCAGAGCAGGTGCTTGGCGGCCCTCTTCGCGATGCCCGGGTTCATGTTCTTCATCACGGCGTAGATCTCCGCGCCGGACCTGTACAGGGCCTCGACCGCCGCATGCTCTCTTCCTCCTCCGCCGATGGTCAGTATCTTCATGTTATCCCTCAAAGTCCCAGAGCCGCGAGGATCTCGTCGACGCCCTCGTCCTTCCTCGCGCTGCACATGTATATCTCCTTCAGCCCGCCCGTCAGCTTCCTGTAGTCGTCGGCGATTACTTTCGGGTCCACTCCGACGGCGTCGGCGATGTCGATCTTGTTTAGGATGGCTATGTCCGAGTGGAGGAATATGTCGTGGTGCTTGCGGACCATGTCGTCGCCCTCCGTGGTGGAGATGACCACGACCCTGTAATCGGTCCCCAGGGCGAAGTCGGCGGGGCATACGAGGTTCCCGACGTTCTCTATGAACACCACGTCGTACTCGTCCAGGTCGATCTTCGACAGCGACTTCCTCACCAGGTTGGCGTCCAGGTGGCATTCATGGCCGGTGTTGCAGTTCACAGCGGCCAGCCCCGATCTCTCGAACCTGCCGTAGTCGTCCGCCCCGGTCACGTCGCCGGCTATGGCGCAGACGCGGACCCCCTTGGCGCGGAGCTTCTCCGCCAGCTTGATGATCAGCGCGGTCTTCCCGGCGCCGATGGAGCCCATGAAATCCACTGATCTGATGCCGTGGCTCTTCATCAGGCGGTAGTTCTCGTTGGCGATTCTGCCGTTCTCCTTCAGGACGTCGATCTCCATGCCCGGCTGGACTATGTGCATGACGGGTGGAGGGCGCCGGATGGTTATAATATGTCTTTTTCTGTTTGAGGGTCGGGTCGCCGGCAGGCCGCTGTTCGGAACAGACATAAACGACAATCATCATTCTCCGGCGAACACATGAGCTATTCAGATTCACTTTCGGGAAGGCTCTCGTCGCTCGGGGCGGTCGAAGGCTCCAGGATATCGGTGACGAGGGACGGAAGGACCTTCGTCGGGACGCTGATGCCCCATCACGAGTTCAGCGACCCGGACGTCCTCATAATCAAGATGAAGAGCGGGTACAACGTCGGGGTCAGGATAACCGATTCCGCCGAGGTCGCCGTCCTGGAGGCTCCGGCGGAGAGGGTCAGGAAGGAGACGCCGGTGGAGCGTCGCGAGGGCCTGCCCAGGCTGGTCCTGATAGGGACCGGAGGGACCATCGCGTCCTACGTCGACTACAGGACCGGGGCGGTCCATCCCGCCCTGTCGACCTCCGACATGGTGAACGCGGTCCCGGAGATCAGGGATATCGCCGACGTCGACGCCAGGGTGCTGTTCTCCATATTCTCGGAGAACATGGGCGTGGAGCACTGGCAGAAGCTGGCCGAGGCCGTGGCGGAGGAGATATGCAACGGCGCGGACGGCGTCATAATCCCGCACGGGACCGACACCATGGGCTACACCGCCGCCGCCCTGTCCTTCATGCTCGGGAACGTATCCAAGCCGGTGGTGCTCGTCGGAGCACAGAGGTCGTCCGACAGGCCCTCGTCCGACGCTTCCAGCAACCTCGTGGCCTGCGCCAGGTTCTGCACCGGGGGGAAGCGCGCGGGCGTCTACGTGGTCATGCACGACACCCTCGGCGACGATTCCTTCGCCGTCCATCTGGGGACCAGGGTCAGGAAGATGCACACGTCCCGCCGCGACGCCTTCCGCAGCATCAACGCGCCCCCCGTCGCCCATATCGACGCCGAGGGGAGGATGGAGTTCTCCTGCGAGGCGTCCGTCCCGTCCGGGCCCATGGAGGTCAGGACCGCCATGGAGAGGTCGTGCGTGCTCCTCCAGTACTTCCCTGGGATGGATCCGGACGTCTTCGAGGACGTCTTCATGAGATCCAAGGGGATAGTCATAGCCGGCTCCGGGTTGGGCCACGTGAACGAGGGGATGATCCCGCTGATAAGGAAGGCCGACGAGAACGGGTCCGTGGTCGTCCTCACCTCCCAGTGCCTCAACGGGAGGACCAACCTCAACGTCTACAACACCGGGAGGGACATGCTGGCCGCAGGGGCGGTCACCGTCCTGGACATGCTGCCCGAGACCGCCTACGTCAAGCTGATGTGGGCGCTGGCCAACTCTTCGTCGCAGGAGGAGGCCAAGAAGATCATGAGGACCCCGCTCGCGGGGGAGATGTCAGACAGGAGGACCGTCGATGAGCGAAGACTACGAGATGATGTGCGGGATCGAGATCCATCAGCAGCTCGACACCAGGAAGCTGTTCTGCTCCTGCGAGTCCAGGCTCTGCGACGACGGATACGGCGGCGTGTTCAGGAGGCTGAGGCCGACCACGTCGGAGATGGGCGAGATAGACCGCGCCGCTCTGGCGCAGTTCCAGAGGCATCTGGGATACAGGTACCAGTGCTGCCGCGGGACCAGCTGCCTTGTGGAGCTGGACGAGGAGCCTCCGCACGACGTGAACCCGGACGCCATGAGGATAGCCCTCACGTTCTCCGAGATGCTCGGCGCCAACCTGGTGGACGAGGTCCACTTCATGAGGAAGATAGTCGTGGACGGGTCCAACACATCCGGTTTCCAGAGGACGGCCCTGATCTCCACCGACGGGCATGTCGACGTGGGGGACAGGAAGGTCTCGATCCTCTCCGTCTGCCTGGAGGAGGACGCCTGCCGCCGCGTGGAGGCCAAGGGCGACGAGGTGGTCTGGAGGACCGACCGCCTGGGGATCCCGCTGATAGAGGTCGCCACCGGCCCGGACATGAGGACGCCGGAGGAGGTGATGGAGGTCGCGTACAGGCTCGGGACGCTCCTGAGGGCCACGAAGAGGGTCAAGAGGGGCCTCGGGACGATACGCCAGGATCTGAACATCTCGATCCCCGGAGGCGCACGCATCGAGCTGAAGGGAGTGGGGGAGCTGAGGCTCATCCCCGATTACGTCAGGAACGAGGTGGCCAGGCAGAGGATGCTCCTCCGCGTCAAAGGCATCCTGAATTCGAGGGGCGCCGTCCCCGCGGCGTTCGAGCCGGTGGACGTGACCGACGTGTTCAAGGATTCGGAGTCGAAGGTCATCAAGGGCGCCCTGTCCGACAAGGGAAGGGTCCTGGCCGTGCGCCTGCCCGGATTCGCCGGAGTCATGAACGGCGACAACGGCACCCTCAGGCTCGGCGCGGAGATGGCCCAGCGCGCCCGCACCAAGGGCGTCAAGGGAATATTCCACTCCGACGAGCTTCCCAACTACGGCATAGAGCAGCGCTTCGTCGACGCCCTCAGGGACTTCCTGGGGATGACCGGGGAGCACGACGCGTTCGCGATATGCGCCGCGAAGGAGAAGAAGGCCCGCGACGCGCTGGAGATGGCCGTCGAGAGGGCCAACGAGGCCTTGGCAGGCGTCCCGGAGGAGACCAGGGACCCCTTGCCGGACGGCACCACGAAGTACTCCAGGCCCCTTCCCGGGGCGGCCAGGATGTATCCGGAGACCGACGTCCCGCCGACCCTGATCACCGAGGGCATGATCAGGGACATCAGGGACAACATGCCTGAGTTCCCCGAGCAGATCGAGAAGCGCCTGACCGAGCAGTACGGGATCAACCCGCAGCAGGCCAGGCAGCTCGTGAGGCAGAGCTCCGACGAGGTCTTCGAGAGGATATCCGAAGACAAGTCGATGGCGTCCGTCGCCGCCACCACGCTGCTCAACACGTTCAGCGAGCTGGAGCATGCCGGGGCCGACGTCCGCTCGATCTCCGACGACTCCCTTGTGGGGCTGTTCGACATGCTTAGGGAGGGGAAGTTCGCCAAGGAGGCCCTTCCCGCGATCCTGGGGGAGATGGCGTCCGGCTCGTCGCCCGAGGAGGCCATCGGGAAGCTGGGCCTCGAGGCCGTGGACGAGGGCGAGGCGATGTCCGTGATCGAGGGCATCGTCAAGGAGCGCGAGGAGTTCGTCCGCTCCAAGGGCATGGCCGCCGTCGGCCCCTTGATGGGCCCCGTCATGGGCGCCCTAAAGGGGAAGCTGGACGGGAAGCAGGTCAACAAGCTCCTCACCGAAGCCATAAAGAAGCTTCTCGGCTGAGGCTGAGGAAAATGGGGGAGGCCCCTCCCCCTGTTTTCGTCTTCAAGCGTCGACGGTGAACGCCTTGATGCTGAAGTTGTCTATGACCATGGGCAGGCCATCGACCATCTTCGGCGCGACCTTCGACCAGTCCATCCACTTGCCCAGGTTGAACAGGAAGCTCTCCCCTTCGTTCACTACCGATTCTCCGTAGCGAGGGAAGTCATCGGTCTGGGCCCCTGTCTTGTCGGGACAGAGGCTGGGGGACGCCAGGTACACGGTTTTTCCCTCGCGGAAGTTCGTGTTCTTCTCCTCGACGACTATCAAGACGGACTGTCCCGCCTTCATGCCGATGGGAGCGTCCAGGAAGATGGTGTGGTAGCCCGCGTTCTCGATGACCTTGCTGAAAGAATAGACCTTGGTCCCGTCCTCGGGGCTCTTGTATCCGCTGTTCAGGAGATACACCGCCACGCTGACGTCAGACCTGACCCAGGTGGTGCTGATGGACAGTGCGGTGAGCTTTTCGTCGCTCTCGATCTTGAAGACGTTGGCAGTCTTCGTCGCAGTGTCCGAGGAGAAGCACTGTTGCTCTATTCCAGGCAGGTAGTCGTGCATGTAGGTGTTGAACCCCTCCTCGCCGCTCAGCTTGTCGGTGAACTCGAGGCTCTCGATGGCGGTCATGGTCCTGTCGTAGTAGGAGATCCACATGAAGCCGGTGGCCTTGCCGTCTGCGTTCTTGAATCCGACGTCGTCGTAGTAGGTCTTTCCGTTGATCACGTGTCCGTCTGTCTCGGACCCCCAGCTGTTCTTGATCAGCTATGCCCCGTCCTTCTCCGGGGCGACGAGGAAGTTGTCCTTGGAGTAGCCGTCGTCCCATCCCACTATCTGGACGTAGTGGTTCATTCCCGCGAACTCGGGGTTGTATATCGCTCCGGTTTCGGCGTTGTATATGCTGCTGCTGTGCTTGTACCCGACGCTGATTCCCTTTCCTTCGTAGATCTCCTTTTTGATCATCCTGATCGTGTACTCGTCGATGCCGGCATACTTCTTGTCGGCGACAACGACGGTGTCCGGGAGCACGTTTCCGTTGAGCAGGGAGCATCCGGCTGTGAGGAAGCGGTTGCTCTCGCCTCTCTCGTCGGTCGCAGGGATGCTCCAGTCGTCGTACTTGGAGTACTCGTCGGATCTCGCGTATACCTTCACCACGTAGGCTCTCAGGGCTTTCATGCAGGACTCTTCGCTGAGGTTGTCCGGAGTGGTCCCTTCCGGGAACTCCAGGCCCCTCTTCGTTTCCGTGTCGATGAAGCTCTGGACCTTCCCTTCTTTCTTGAGCTTGGCGTAGACGGCGTCGAAGTCGCCTCCGTACAGCGATTTGAATATGGGCCCGAGGGCGGCCTCGGACTTCTCCGCGTAAGCTTCGTCGGTGAAGAAGTCGAGCGAGGAGAACCCGATCACTCCGCGGTAGGGGAAGTCCTTCTCGAGGACGGGCCCTATGCCGCAGGAGTAGAGATAGGAGAACATGTCCGAGGTCCCGGCGACATCGAAAGTGATGTTGACGTTGTCCGCGGTCTCTCCGAGGACATGTATCCCCTCACCCTGCTGGGATAGGCTGTCCTCGGCGGTGACGGGGTGGCTGGAGAACCAGACGAGATGTCTTTCAGAGAGGTCGAGCCCGCTCTCCTCCGCAGTCGTCCCGAGGCATTTCAAGATGGCGGTCTCGGCAGCGGCGGTCCCGGCGAACGCCCAGCAGGTCCCCCAGGGGCTCTGGTCCTTGACGGAGGTCACTATGCCTTCGTCCGCCTGGCTGTAGGAGGAAGGCAGGTCTACGGCTATCGTGCCGGGGTCCAGGAGCACGGCCTTGTGGTAGGTGGTGTCCAGGTCGATGTCTGTTTCGAAGGGATCGGCTTCTCTGGAATCGTTCCCTCCGTTGTTGAACAGCAGGGAGCAGGCCAGGGCAGCCAAGGCTATCGCGGCGATTGCTGCGATGATCATGATGCTATTCTTTTGGATGATATCGCCTTTGAAGAGTTGATGCCATCTCTAAACATGCAGAAGTCTTAATGATTGTCTCGAAAACCATCGAACGGGCTCGTTCCGCGTTTCTCATGTAGCGCTAGAAGAACTCCACGACCTCTTCCGGGAGCATCTCCCGATCCTGTCACTTCACTATCTGGCGGTCTCCGCTAACCGGCAGACGCCGTGCTCCGTCGCGCAGTCCTCCGGGATTCCTTTTGGCGAGAGGTCGGCACCTTCTCGAAGACGTTGCGGAGGTTGTTCTTGAGACATCGCATGAAGACGTCCCGTCCTCGCCGGTGAAGGCCCTTGAGGCAACCCGCGGTGAACGTGGTCTTGGCGCATTCGGGCTCCTTGCGAAACAGACCCGGCCCCTCCCACTTTATCACTATAGTTCTACTACAGCCAGACCTTCTAGAGTCACGGGATGACCAGGACCTTTCCGCGGTCGTAGTCGTCCCATATCTCTCCGACGACCATCTTGTCGCTGGTGGTCTCGCAGTAATAGTAGCGGAGCCCGTCCTTCTCGTAGTACGTGCCGTCCTTCACGTAGTCCAGCGCGACGGATGCGGCCGCATGGCCGTTGTCCTTGTACTGGGCGCCGTTGTAGATCAGCAGGGCGACGTCGTAGCCCATCGCCTTCATGAGGGCGCAGTAGAGGATCGACGTGTCCTCGCAGTCCCCCTTCCCTTCGAACAGCGTCTCCAGGGGATACTTCCAATGCTCCATCCCGGTCGTGTGCCCGTACCTGAAGTCGCGCTCGTACTCGGTGCAGAGCTGGACGAACTTCAGGACGAAGTCGGCGCGGTCCACTTCGCTCATGCCTGCGCTGAGGTCGGCCAGCTTTCCCGCGACCGTCTTGACGTTCTCGGACCCGTAGTTGACGAACGACGTATAGCGCGAGGGGCTGGGCCAGCGTCCGGCGTCGCGGCCGATGTAATCCTTGTACACGTCCATGTCCAGGTCCCAGGTGAGGGTGTAAGGGGTCCCCTTGAAGCTCCAGTGGTAGACGTTGGACGAGATCCCGTCGACTATGAACGTCTTCATCTCAAGGTCGTACTTGCCGTCGGCGTTCGTCCCGCGGGTCGTCAGATAGTACTGTCCCGGAGCCAGGTCCGCCTCCCACCCCTGGCTTCCTACGGAGTAGGCGGCGACCTCGTCGGTGCGGCTGTCCCTGACGACCATGAACGAGTCCTTTCCCGTGTATTCAGCCCTATCTTCGAATCCGACCTTGTTGTCGCCCTTGAATCCGCTGTCTGAATTCGTGCGCGCCAGCAGGACGACGTCCTTATGGGAGGTCAGGGTAATGGTCTGATCGGACGACACCAGGTTCCCTTCGAGGTCGTACCAGCCGGTGAACCTGCATCCCGGGAGGACGGTCGCGTAGGCCGTGCCGTCGGCGTCCGCCATGTAGCTCCCGCTTCCGTAGACCTCGGCGATCCCGGCCGTCTTGTACAAGGTGACGCCGTATCCGCGGGAGGACTTCGCGAGCAGCTTGCACGATTTGGACGCCTTGAACTCGAACTCCCTGTCCGGGCTCAGCTGATTGCCGTCGGAATCGTACCATCCTTCGAAGAACCATCCTACGATCACGTTAGCGTCCACGAGGACCTTGCTGTTCTTGGCGTATCTTCCCTCTCCGTACGGGAAGCAGACGCCCTCGTCGCATTCGATCTCGACGCTGACCTGGTTGGTCACGATGTCCCTGATCTCGTCGGAGTCCACCCATCCGGCGTGGATGGCGTACCCTCCGGTGAGCACTACCGCTGCGATCAGGGCCACGTACCAGTATTCCTCGATCAGATCGACGATGTCGTCTAGCACGTCTGCAAGAAAGGACGGCACGTACTTAACGGTAGCAATCCCATGGTTGGGGCGGAGAGAACCGTGCCCAAAAGACGGATCTGCGTCGTCGTTCACGCTCGGATTCGGGCGCTCGCATTTTTTAGCGGGAAAAAGTGTAATTCACTTGCACTTTTTAGTACCAAAAAATGCAAGTCATTCGCACTTTTTACGGCATACTGATATATGGCGAAGGATATCTGCAATCATGCTCAGAAGAAAGATGTTGGACCGCCTGATGGAGTGGAAGGCCCGTCCTGGTCACAAGTCCCTTCTTCTGACCGGTGCCAGGCAGACCGGGAAGACGTTCATCGTGGACGAGTTCGGAAAGACGTATGAAAACTACGTCCGCATCAACTTTCTGGAAAACGATTCCTATGCGAGGATATTCGAGGGAGACCGTTCCGTCGATTCGTTGGTCTCCCGCATCGCATTGACGGTCAGGGGAGCCAAGATGGTTCCTGGCAAGACGCTGCTCTTCCTCGACGAGATACAGGAGTGTCCAGACGCCCGTACCGCGCTAAAGTTCTTCACCATCGACGGGAGGTTCGACGTCATAGCGTCGGGTTCCATGCTCGGGGTCAAGTATGCCGAGGTCAGGTCCAATCCTGTCGGATACATCGACCGCCTCTCCATGTTTCCGCTGGATTTCGAGGAGTTCCTATGGGCGAAAGGCGTTCCCGAGGAGATAATCTTCGAGGTCAGGGGATGCTTGAGGATGAGGAAACCCATCGATGGGCTGATCTTCGACAGGCTGCAGGAGCTTTTCCGCTGGTACACCGTCGTGGGGGGGATGCCGGAAGTGGTCTCTGAATTCGTCAAGTCCAGGGACATGGAGGGCGTGATTCGCCTTCAGAGGGCGATAGTGGCCGACTACACGGACGACATCTCCAAATACGCCACGGGAAAGGACCGCATTTACGCCAAGGAGGCCTTGCGCTCCATCCCGGCCCAGTTGTCCAAACGCAACAAGAAGTTCATGTACGTCGACATAGGCGGCAGCGGCGCTCCTCGCGCATCCACCTATATCTCCAGCATATCCTGGCTGCAGGATGCCGGCATCGCGTATCTGTGCAACAACGTCTCCGCTCCGTCCTTGCCTTTCGATCCGGATCTGGATTGCTTCAAGATGTACATGCTGGACACGGGGCTTCTTGTCTCCATCATGGGGGACCATGTGTCGAAGGCGATCCTGGACGACGGCCTCTTCGTCAATGAGGGGGCCATAGCCGAGAACGTAGTCGCGGACATGCTGGCATGTCAGGAAGTAAGGCTCCTGTACTACGAGAAGAAAGGGGCGTTGGAGATAGATTTCATGCTGGATCTGGAAGGATGTGCCGTCGCCGTGGAGGTCAAGTCCGGGAACAGCAGGAGGTCGAGGTCTTTGGCGGCGGTGATGTCCGAGAGGTACGGGGTTGCCAGAGGACTAAAGCTCCGCAACGGAAACGTGGAGTCCAAGGACGGAGTCGACTACCTTCCGATATTCGCAGCCAGCTTCTTGGACGAGCTCGGCGGCTCTCCGCCTCTCCGACCTTGTAGCGCCAGAACAGGCCCATGACCTCCTCGGGGGAGTACCCCTCGTTGTCCATCCACCAGCGGACGGTCTCCGCGAACCAGCAGACGCTGTGCTCCACCGCGTAATCCCTCGGGATCCCGTCCGGGACAGGTCCGGAATCCCTTCCGAAGACCTCCCTCAGGTGGTTCTTGAAGTAGCGCATGAACACGTCCCCGCTCTCGCTGGACAGGATGCTCCTGACGTATCCGCGGTGCTCTCCTAGATGGTAGAGCGCATGGGTGAGCTCCGCCCTCAATCCTTCCTTCTCCGAGAAGTCGTGGGTGTCCTCCTTTCCGGGATGCTTCGAGAACGCATGCTCGAAGATGCTTTCGCACAGGACGTTGAGAAGGTCCTCCTTCGCCTCGAAATGCGAGTAGAACGTGCTCCTTCCGATGTCCGCGCGGTCTATGATGTCCTGGACCGTGATGTCGGGGTAGCCCTTCTCCTCCAGCAGCTCCGCGAACGCCTGGAACACCGCTTTCCTCGTCTTGGCCTGACGCCGGTCCATGTCTCGGTGAGCGCAGAGGACGATATCAATGTTCTGAAAGAGCCGATAGCGAACTTACCATTAGTTACTGAACATAGTGTTCATTATTTATACAACCGAGTCATACTGTCGGGCATGGCCTCTTTGAAGAGCGTGAACGACTTCCTCGCCGGCCCGTTGATGACCGCCGTGGGAGGCGTGTTCCTGGTGCTGGCGTTCGCGCTTCCCCGCATGGGATATCCGGAATGGGAATGTCTGGCGTGGGTATGCGTGGTGATCTGCGGAATACCGTTGCTGTATCTCTCGGTCTGGCGCCTGATCTACAACAAGGGGATCGCCAAGATCTCGTCCGCTCTTCTGATCACGATAGCGATGATCGCCGCCCTGCTCATCGGGGACCTGTTCGCCGCCGGAGAGGTGGCCTTCATCATGGAGATCGGCGCGATACTAGAGGACATGACGGTGAAGAGGGCTAGGAAGGGTCTGCGCGAGCTCATGTCGCTCGTCCCGGACACCGCCAGGAGGATCGTCGACGGGAAGGAGGAGACCGTCCCCGTGGGGGACATCCGCGTCGGCGACGTGGTCAGGGTCGTTCCCGGAGAGACGATCCCCGTGGACGGCGTCGTGCTGAAGGGGGAGACCACCATCGACCAGTCGGTGATGACCGGCGAGAGCCTCCCGGTGGACAAGTCCCCCGGGGACGAGGTCTACAGCGGCACCGTGAACCGCTTCGGGTCCGTGGACATAGAGGCGTCCAAGGTCGGGGAGGACAGCTCCCTGCAGAGGCTGATCCGCCTGGTCGAGGATTCCGACAAGAACCAGGCCCCCACCCAGCGCATAGCGGACAGGTGGGCCAGCTGGCTGGTTCCCATAGCCGCCTTGATAGCGGTCGCAGCGTACCTTCTCACGGGAGACGTGGTCCGCGCCGTCACCGTGCTGGTGGTGTTCTGCCCGTGCGCCCTGATACTGGCGACGCCCACGGCCATAATGGCCGCCATAGGCCAGGCGACGAAGCACGGCGTCATAGTCAAGTCCGGCGCCGCGCTGGAGGCGATGGGCTCCGTTGACACGATCGCATTCGACAAGACCGGCACGCTCACCCTCGGGAACCTGGCGGTCAGCGACGTCGTCTCCTTCTCCGAGATGTCCGGGGACGAGGTCCTCAGGATCGCCGCATCCGCGGAGAGCAGGAGCGAGCACCCGATCGGAAAGGCGATAACCGCGGAGGCGTCCAGGCTCGGGCTGGCCCTGGAGGGCTGCGAAGGCTTCGCGGCGACCGCGGGCAAGGGGATCGAGGCGGAGATGGGCGGCAGGCGCTACCGCATCGGCACCCCTGCATTCGTCTTCGGGTCGGAGGAGCCTCGTGGGAAGGCGTCCGACGTCATTTCGCACATGAAGTCAGAGGGGAAGGCGGTCGTCGCGATAGCATCCGAAGGACGCGTCCTGGGGGCCATATCCCTTTCCGACGTCCTGCGCCCGGAGGCCCCGGCGGTCATTTCCGAGCTGAACGGCATGGGCGTCAAGACGGTGCTCCTCACCGGGGACCACAAGGAGGCCGCGGAGCACTTCGCCGCCGCCGCAGGCGTGTCGGAGGTGCTTTCCGACCTTCTCCCGGAGGACAAGCTCGAGAACGTCCGCAAGGTCGGGACCAAGGTCTGCATGGTGGGCGACGGAGTCAACGACGCTCCGGCCTTGAAGGCCGCCGACGTGGGCGTCGCCATGGGCGCGATGGGAAGCGACATAGCCGTGGAGGCCGCGGACATCGCGCTGATGACCGACGGGATAGGGAGGATGCCGTATCTGAAGTGGCTTTCCAACGCCACCGTCAGGACGATCAGGACTGCGATCACGATCTCGATGTGCATAAACGCCGTGGCGGTGTCGGCGTCGGTGGCCGGAATCCTGAATCCCACCACCGGCGCGCTGGTGCACAACGCCGGCTCGTGCTTCGTGGTGCTTCTGGCCGCGCTCCTCTATGACAGGAAGTATCCCGGGGACAGGAAGAGGCGCTCATCCTTGGACGATGGAGATCCTGAAGCACCCGTTGTTGCTTGAGACGGTGTTGATCCTTCCGGACTTGCGGGCCTCCATCATGCCCTTCTTGACGACCTCGAGGACGGCCTTCGAGTCCGGATTGCTCTCCACCATGATCTCGAACTCGTTCGTTCCCTTGGCCAGCATCTCCTTGATGAATGGAAGGGAGTCGCCGGCGGTCTTGAACCTGCACTTATTGACCGTGTAATAGTTGTACTTGGTCTCGGTGCACTCGGTCTTCCTGTCGAACCCGTGGGTCTTGCGCATGAGCGCGTCGTCGTTGTTGAAGAACGCGTGGATCCCGGAGAGGTCGGCGGTGACGTCCACGTGGTATCTGGATCCTCCCAGCTCTATGACGTTCCAACGGTGGCCGGAGCCGTCCAGGGTCCCGGAGACCATGGCCACCTTGACGCCGCAGACGCAGCACAGGAACCCGAACGCCTCCGCGATCCCCTCGCACACGCCCTTGCCGGTCAGGAGAGGCCCGACGGGGCTGTGGGACGCGATCTTGTCGGTGTTGTCGTACTTGACGGTCTCCACGAGGTAGTCGTGGATGGCCAGCTCCGCGCTGAAGCGGGTCTTGCAGCCCTTGACGCGGCTCTCGAAGACCTTCTTCGCGACGTTCTCCATCTTCCTCCTGTATCCGTCCCTGTCCTGGAGGAACTTGTTGTAGACGAAGATGATCTTGGCCTCGTTGCCCCTGGTGGCGACGCTGAGGCTGTTCTCCACGTAGAAGAGGGCCCAGTTGTCCTCTATGACCGCTATGAGGACGGACATCAGGTACTTCACGGTGGGCTCCTTGCGGCAGGTCACTATGATCTCCGGCTCGGCCTTGAGCAGCGCCGCCTCCATCTTCTCATAAAGGTCGCGGTCGGCGGCGTCCAGCAGGCCGTAGTTGAAGCGCCAGTACCTTTCCATGTCCAGGGACGGGGCGAAGGCGCCGGAGGTGGTGAAGCCGGACTTCGCAGAGGTCTTTTCAGCAGTCTTCGGAGCGGCTTTTTCAGCGGGCTTCGCAGACGCGGCCGGCCTGTCGGCGGTCTTGTCGTGCTTGGCGGGCTCTTCCTCCTCCTTTTTCTTCTCTTGTTTCTTCTGATTCTGATTGGCGACTATCGAGCCGATCGTGTTGACGGCATCCATCATGTTTCTGATGTTCAGCATTCCTGTCCCAGGGGCGTCATCGTCTGCGGAGTATTTCAGTTGGTGCGTCGGAGACGATGAATGACGCCATGCATGCCGGCACGTACGTCAGGTCTCCGTCGACACGAAGGTCCTTCGTGTGGACGACGTACGCTTGGCATGCATGATGTTGTGATTGTGCTGGAAGTTAGCCAGCAGTGGGTGAAACTACAACTTCTGCGCAATTCGAATCGTCGCAGGCGTATCTCCAGCACCTGCAGCTTCTCGAAAAAGAGGCTCAATTCTCCGAGAATTATAGCCTCTTGTTCTTCCAGAAGCCTCCCGAGGGCGTCCTGATCCATTAGCGACGAGACCACGACGACTATCCTTCCGCCTTCGTTCAGGTGTTCGGGAGCCCCTTCCAGCAGCTTCGGAAGCGGCCCCATGCCGTCCGGGCCTCCCGACCAGGCCTTGGCCAGCAGTCCGTCCTCCTCCACCGGAAGGTACGGGAGGTTGAACACGATGGTGTCGAAGGTCCCCTCGATGCCGCTGTACACGTCCGTCTCGACCACGGCGGCTTCGAGCCCGTTGGCTTCGAGGTTCCTCCTGGTGAGCATCACCGCGCTCGGGTTCACGTCCCCGGCGGTCACGTCGCATCCGTTCGCGGCGCAGTGGACGGAGACGACGCCGGATCCGCATCCGACCTCCAGGACCTTCTCGCCTTGCTTCACGTCGAGGGATTCGATAAGCAGGATGCTGTCCTCCGAGGGCGGGTAGACGTCCGGGTCTTCCGAGATCGTCAGGTCGGGCCGGTACTCCATGGGCGTGCGACGCCTTCGGCGACTTTAACGGTGTCGCCGAGTCCCAGCGGCATTCTTCTTGTATTTAGAAAACAGCAGAATCGCGGCTCCCATCATCATCGCGACGCCTATGAGCTCCGCGGCGGAGAGGCTGTAGAACACCGCATGATAAGAGAGTCCGGAGGTCGCGGCCAGCAGCCCTATTATCACGAGGTTCCTCGCGAACGAGGCCGCCAGGGAGACGTCCGCCTTCCCCATCGCCTGCAGCAGCGAGGACCCGGCGTCTATCAGCCCTATGACGGGGATGAAGGAGCAGTACACCCTCAGCACCCAAGCGAACTCCTGACGGAGCTCCAGCATCGATCCCGTGTATGTGAACAGCACCACGGCGTAGTCGGCCAGCACGAACAGGATTACGGCGACTGCGGTCATGGATATGACGCAGACCTTGCACGAGTAGTGGAACGCCTCGTCCGCCTTCTCCGGATCGTTCTGGGCGAGCGCGGCGGAGCATATCGGCACCAAGGCCGCGCCGACGGCCATGGATATGACGCAGGCGAGGGACACGTACATCCACGTCATGGAGTAGAGGGCGACGGTGACGGTGTCGCTGCCCGAGATGATCAGCGTCCTCTGGACCATCGACATCAGGTAGATCAGGAAATACTCGGCGGAGCGGGGGGCGCTGGCGCGGAGCACCGGGAACGCATCCGACGAGAATCCGCCGTTCCTTCTGGGACGGAGCACAAGGCTTCCGCGCAGGTACCAGAACGCGCACATGGCGCAGGAGACGGCGGCGGACAGGGCGGTGGCCAGTCCTGCTCCCAAAAGTCCGAGGTCCAGGACGTAGATGAGCAGCGGGTCCAGGACCATGTTGGCCACGGCGGACGCGGAGGTCATGGCCATGGTCTTCCTGGCGGCCCCTTCCCCGCGCATGGTGCCGGCAAGGGTCCCTGTGAGGATGTTGAACGGGCACAGGAGGACTATGGGAAGGATGTAGTCCCGGCAGCGGCCTCCGATATCGTCGGCTCCCAGCCAGGATATGCAGGGGTCGGCGAGGACGTAGAACAACGGGATGCAGACTATCGAGATCAGGATCGAGAGCATCATGGCGTGCCAGGCGGCGCTCTCCGCCCCCTTCCTGTCGCCTCTGCCGAGCCTTCCCGAGATGACCGCAGACGCTCCGACCCCGATCCCGGCGCCGAATCCGTTCAGTATCCAGTATATCGGACAGATAGTGGCCACCGCGGAGCTGGCCTCCACGCCCAGCCCTGAGCACCAGGAGGCGTCCGCGAAGCTGTTGATCTGGACGACGGCGTACGAGACCGCCAGGGGGACGGACATCGCCAGCAGGGCCCTCTTGGGGTCGCCGAGCATCGTCTCCAGGTCCTTCTCCGCGGTCGCGCTCATATGCTGGGATATGGAGGTGCGGCGATGTATATTTCTCTCCGGAAAAGTGGAGCAGTCAATCGCGCATGGCAATAGGTAAATGCCTTCCCGTCGATTGAATCGCCATGATCCAATTGGACGTCCTCGCCGTCGGGGACCTTCAGCGCGACGCGGACGGGAACATCCTGAAGGCCGACTCCACATCGGTCCTCATCCGCTCCGGGAGCCGCGTCATCGTCGTCGATCCCAGCACCAAGTACATGAGGCCAGCCGTCAGGACCTCCTTCAAGCAGATAGGGGTCTTCCCGAAGGACGTCGACACCGTCATCCTCACCCACGCCCACAGGGACCACACGGAGAACCTGGACCTCTACCAGAAGGCCAGGGTCCTCATCCATTCCGGGTCGGACGTCGACATCCCCGGCGCCAAGGAGATAGAAGGCGACGAGTACAAGGTATGCGACGGGGTCAGGATGGTCCACACCCCCGGCCATTGCCCCGAGCACTGCTCCGTGTTCGTCGACGCCGACCGCCGCTACGTGGTGGCGGGCGACGCCGTCCCTCTGGAGGACAACCTCCGCAAGATGGTGCCTCCCCGTCTGAACACCGATCCTGCCGCCGCTTTGGAAAGTATTAAGAAGATAGCGGAATACGGCGACGTAGTCATTCCGGGGCATGGGTTCCCGTTCATGACGGACAGGTGATAACATGATGAAGAGACCTTTGCCTGACACGTTGTATTACGAATGCCCTGTCTGCGACGACTACACGGAGCACCAGGTCCTCAAGGGGAAGATGGGCAAGGCGTCCATAGAGGGCACCTTCAGGTGCAACGAGTGCGGGCGCGTGACCTCGGAGACGGTGAAGATCCCGGAGCTCCTGGAGGTCCCCGTCCTGTTCAGCGACGGCGACGTCACCGAGACGTCCAAGACCACCATCGAGAGCAACGAGATCGTGGCGGAGAACGACGAGTTCTTCATGGACGACGGCAGGAGGGTGTGCGTCACACACATCGACACGGTCACCGGCGTCAACGCCAAGAAGGCCATAGCCACGGACATCAAGAGGCTCTGGGTGAAGCAGTTCGACGTCCTGACCGTGAAGGTTTCCGTCAATGACGACAGGAGGACCTACTCCCTCAGGGTCCAGGCGGAGCCGGACGACGAGTTCGTGGTCGGCACCCAGCTGGAGTTCGAGGACTTCAACTGCCTCATCCATGCCATAAAGACAAGGACCGGCCTCGTGAAGAGGGGCGCGGCCGAGGCCAGGGACATAGTCCGCATCTACGGGAAGATCCGCAAGAAGACCTATCAGGTCCTGGACCTCTCCGAGGACTTCGACGAGAGCGAGTACGACATCGACGACGAGTGAATCGCTCCTCGTCCAGAAGGTACTCCAGGACGTCGGAGATGTTCCGGGACCTCACCACGTGGTCCGCGGCCTCCTCCGCATAAGGGTCGGTGGGGTTGAAGGCGATCGCCATGCCGGTCGCCTCGAACATCTTCACGTCCGTGAACGAGTTCCCGATGGACGCGGTGCGCTCCTTCGTGGTCCCGAACCTCTCTATGAACGGCGGGACGCTGACCCCCTTGTCGGCCAGGTCCACCACCTTCCTCCCCTCTCCGGTGAGGCTTCCGTCCTCGTTGGTGCATATCACGTCCGCGACGTAGCCGTCGAACCCGAACTCCTCGGCTATCATCTTCGCGGCCAGGTCTATCCCTCCGCTTACGATGACGCTGCGGATGCCGTTGTCCCTCAGGGAGGCGATCGTCTCCTGGATCCCGTCTATTAGCGGCATGTCCCTGAAAAGCACGGCTATGTCCCTGATCTTGATGTCGGGCTTCACCCCTTTCCAGAGGGCGATGTCCCTCCTCATGAACTCGTCCTCGTCGATCTCGCCGTTGCAGTACGCCCTGTAGTTGGGCTCGCTGTCCACGCCGAGGCATTCGTGGACCCATGCCCAGGAGCTCCTGACGGTGGTCAGGACGCCGTCCATGTCGAAGCAGACCAGGTCGTACTTTCTCATGGAAAGACCATCCGGGAGCGGGTATTTGTCGTTTGGGTCTCGTCCTGGCTTTCGGATTGACACTCTTTTATCCTCTCTTGGCGATTACCTCGCATGGCCGTTCCGGACCAAGAGCAGGAATCGAGT
>JAEEGI010008594.1_pt1 | contig 22507 bp, 18 predicted proteins | sample 8958751 | NCBI WGS metagenome assembly JAEEGI01 (sample SAMN16246545, study PRJNA631951) | gut metagenome | biome: gut microbiome; feature: rumen; material: KS-attached | host: Bos | place: Iran: Karaj | collected 2018-10 | reverse complement strand
CGCTTATCGTCGCCGACGAAGGGGCATACGTATCCTATATGGAGGGCTGTACGGCTCCCCAGCGTGACGAGAACCAACTGCATGCCGCCATTGTGGAGATTATTGTCATGAAAGACGCCGAGGTGAAATACTCGACCGTGCAAAATTGGTATCCAGGCGACAAGGACGGCAAGGGTGGCATATACAATTTCGTCACCAAACGTGGCATTTGCAAGGGCAGTCACGCCAAGCTGTCGTGGACGCAGGTCGAGACCGGCTCGGCTGTGACGTGGAAATACCCCAGCTGCATACTGCAGGGCGACGACTCGACGGCTGAGTTTTACTCGGTGGCCGTCACCAACAACTACCAGCAGGCCGATACTGGCACGAAGATGATACACATAGGGCGCAACACCCACAGCACCATCATATCTAAAGGTATCTCGGCAGGACACAGCCAGAACAGCTATCGAGGACTTGTCCAGATCAGTCGCGCCGCCGAGAACGCCCGCAACTACTCACAATGCGACTCTCTGCTACTTACCGACACCTGCGGTGCTCACACATGGCCCTATATCAAGGCCGACAACTCCACTTCAACAGTGGAGCATGAGGCAACCACGAGCAAGATATCCGAGGATCAGCTTTTCTACTGCCAGCAACGTGGCATCTCGGCCGAGAGCGCCGTGGGCCTCATCGTGAACGGCTACGCCAAGGACGTACTAAAGAAGCTCCCCATGGAGTTCGCCGTCGAAGCCCAGAAACTCCTCAGCATCACCCTCGAAGGCAGCGTGGGATAAGGAAACATTTCTGCAAACTCGCCGCGCAATGCTGCAAAACCTTCTCGCACCATTGCAAATTAAAATTGCAGCCTGCGAAAACGTCTCGCACTATTGCAAGTTAAAATTGCAGCCTGCGATAACGTCTCGCAGCATTGTAAATCAAAATTGCAGCCTGCAAAACTGTCTCGCAACCCTGCAAATTAAAATTGCAAGGATGCAAAACCTTCTCGCAACACTGCGACAAGATTTCGCAACCCTGCAATTGCCATTACAATAAATGGGAATCATCCTCGCATATGTGCGGAGCAGATTGTCGTGCCGAATTCGAAAATCCGGCACGACGGTTAGGTCGTTAATAAAATCAGTTCATTATACTACTTATCTTGCCATTACTGAAGGTGACCATTTTTCTGCCATACCACCAAAATTCGGTAACACAACTTGCTGTAGTGTTTGTACTTATTCTATCTGGCTCTCCGCATATTGAACGACAATCATCAGTGCTCATACCGATAGTGAGGGTTGTGTTGTTCGGTTGAGTGTTCATCGGTTTTGCTGATAAAGAAGCCCCAGTAATATGCTGGCGAATAACCATGCCCATCTCCTCCAGCATCTTGTCCGACACGGCGCCGCTCAGCTGGCGTGTGTGGATGACCATCCGTTTGCCGTCGGCGCTATGATGTACCCAGAAAGCATTTTGAGGACCGACCTCGTGTGCACCACCATTGACGTCAAACGTGACATCGAAGAGATTGTCGATTTCCCGACGATCCCCGTAGTTGACGATGTAGTCGGAACAAGCAAGCACTATGACCTTGAAATCTTTGAAATATGGATGGGCAAAGAATGTGTGTTTGCGCTGGCTCAGTTTTTCGTCGAACCCGTCGGAGGCTTTACCGGTTGCTGTGTTCACGGCAGGTATTACACTCATCTCGGTCAGGAACACACGTTGTTCGAAATTCATGGTGCCAGGAAATGCTGCCTGCTCAGGGAATATTACGTCGTGGAGCTTTTGGTATTTGTTCCAGGTGTGACCCTCTTTCCAGATTGGATCATTGGGGTTGTCACTTTTGATTCGGTCAAAATACATTGGTAAGGACGTCATCCAATAATTCGTGCTGCCAAGACCGCACTGCAGTTGAAGCATACCTGTCGATTCTTTGCCAACAAAGCAGATGTCGGCAGCGGGATTGCCGTAACCAATATATTGGTCAGGGTGGGAAAGCAAAAGATTGTGAAAGTTGTTCATGTTTTTTTGTTGTTTTATTTTTTTTTTTGTTTTATTTAGTCAAAAACACCACATAAACCTAAAATCAGGAATACAACTAAAGGCAATGTTAATAGAACCCAAGGATTGACCAGCATCAATATTGCACGTCGAATACGGGCTTTAATATATATGCTTTTGTAGTATTGAAGCAGAGGCGCTGAAGGATTAATAGAACGAAGTACCAACAGGCATTGCCGGTATTTGCTTAATAGTGCATTTGGAAACTGATTACGAATCTGGCCTTCCTTGCTCCAATAGCTCCACTTTATATTTTCGAGTTGCGCAGACCATATTGACATCAAGTTGGCAAACTCCGTTTCATTTTGTGGAATAGTTGTCTGTAGTACTATGTCAACATTTTTCAGTACAGCACTGTCTAACAGGTTGAGGTCGGCCCTTTCCTGTCTTTTGATTTCAGCATCAGCTTTACGTTCAGCAATAGAGACTTTTCTCTCTTGATCCACGCGTCGGTATGGTGTGGAGTGGCTATCGCCAAAGATGAGGTTCGAAACAGCCTTGCCTGCATTTTTTCCAATTTCTCGTTGAAATGAATTTCCTATTCTTCCCATTGTGATGATTATGTGTTCATAAAGACAATTTAGCACCAAAGAGGTTGTCCTAGCAATACCTCCCAATAGTATGCACATAAAAAGAGCGTGGCACTTTTAAGTCTTCATCGGTATTCTGAGGTCTTCGACTACCTATGCTATCCAACTACAACGTACAAGTCCACGCTCAAAAGCGGGAGCGCCGTCGCTTCGTTCTGGATAGCATCCTTGAAAGTTGTCGAAGTTTTCAGAATACCAGATAAGCTATTTCGCTTCTTCTCTATTCTATGATGTGCACATTTAACTATGCGCTATGTTTCATTGGCAAATGTTTTCGTTTATACTTGCTTTTCGACTGCAAAGGTACGATAAATTTGTGAATATGGTGGTGGGGCGGTTAATTGAAGATAAAATCGTATCTTTGCAGTCTAATTTAAGGTATTATGCACAAACTGACGACAGAGGAGATGAAGCGCCTGACGGTGGAGGAGTTTCGCGAGAGCGAGAAGTTGCCGTTGACGGTGGTGCTGGACAATGTTCGGAGTCTGAATAATATAGGCTCCGTTTTTCGTACTTCTGACGCCTTCCGCGTTGAGCATATATCCCTTTGCGGCATAACCGCCACACCGCCACACCGCGAGATACACAAGACCGCACTAGGAGCAGAGGAGACGGTGGATTGGTCCTACCACGAGGATACCACAGAATGTGTCAAAGCCCTTAAAGGAAAGGGGTACCGTATATATGCGGTTGAATTGGCACACGATAGCTTGAAGCTTGGTACCGACACTGTTGCAACAGACAAACCTGTGGCTCTGGTGCTGGGCAACGAGATAGAGGGAGTGCAGGAGGAGGTCATGTCGCTGTGCGACGGGTCGTTGGAGATACCACAGTACGGCACGAAACACTCGCTGAACGTAAGCTGTGCCGCCTCGATAGTGATATGGGAGGTGTTTAAACAAATGAAACTGTAGATATGGCTAAAAAGAAAGAAATCATAGAGGAACCACTTGAGAAGCGTTTGTGGAAGGCAGCGGACAAGTTGCGCAAGAATATCGACGCGGCGGAGTATAAGCATGTGGTGCTGGGACTGATATTCCTGCGATATATTTCAGTGTCGTTTGAACGGCTGTATGCCGAACTGGTGAAACAGCAGGCCGACGGCGCCGACCCCGAGGACCGTGAGGAATATCTGGCCGAGAACGTGTTCTATGTGCCGGAGAGTGCCCGCTGGAGCCACCTAGTGGCCAACGCCAAGAATCCGCAGATAGGCAAGCTTATCGACGACGCTATGGATGCCATCGAGCGCGAGAACCGATCGCTGAAAGGTGTGTTGCCCAAAGTCTTTTCTCGTCCCAACCTCGACCCCACGTCGCTGGGTGAGCTGATAGACCTTATTGGAAATTCCACGTTGGAGAACACCAGCACGCACAGTGCCGACCTGTTGGGCCATGTGTTCGAGTATTTCCTTGGCGAGTTTGCTTTGGCCGAAGGCAAGAAGGGTGGCCAATTCTACACTCCACGAAGCGTCGTGGAGTTGTTGGTGACCATGCTCGAGCCCTACCATGGACGAGTGCTTGACCCCTGCTGTGGCTCGGGTGGCATGTTCGTGCAGAGCGATAAGTTTGTGCGTCAGCATCAGGGACGTGTCGAAGATATCTCCATCTACGGTCAGGAGAGCAACCAGACCACCTGGCGCCTTTGTAAGATGAACCTCGCCATACGCGGTATCGACGCCTCACAGGTGAAGTGGAACACCGAAGGCTCTTTCCTCAACGATGCCCACAAAGACGTGAAGGCCGATTTCGTTATCGCCAATCCTCCGTTCAACGACAGCGACTGGAGTGGTGACCAGCTGCGTGGCGACGCCCGCTGGCAGTATGGTGTGCCGCCTGCCGGCAATGCCAACTTCGCCTGGATACAGCACTTCGTCTATCACCTCGCCCCCAACGGGCAGGCTGGTTTCGTGCTGGCCAAAGGGTCTCTGACGTCAAAGACAGGTGGCGAAGGAGACATCCGCCGTGCACTTATCGACAAAGGCCTTATCGCCTGTATCGTCAACCTGCCTGCCAAGCTTTTCCTCAACACGCAGATTCCAGCCTGCCTGTGGTTTGTCACGCGCAACCGCCAGAAGAGGGCTGGCGAGATACTCTTCATCGATGCCCGCAATATGGGCCGCCTTATCAACCGCCGCACCCGAGAGCTGACCGAGGAAGACATCCGCACCATCGCCGACACCTACCACCATTGGCGCGACGAGTCTAAAGACTATGCCGATGTGCCGGGCTTCTGTGCCTCGGTGCCCGTCAGCCGCGTGGCCGAACTGGACTATGTGCTCACCCCAGGCCGTTATGTCGGCTTGCCCGAAGAGGAAGACGATTTCAACTTCGCCGAACGCTTCACCGCCCTCCGCGCAGAGTTTGAAGAACAGCTCAAAGAAGAGGAACGCCTGAACAAAGTGATACTGGAGAATTTAAGCAAGATAAAATATGAATAGCTTTTGATTATGGGACAATATACTATCAGACAATTAAAGCACTTCAAAGAGTCGGAAGACAAAGTAGAGTTCAAGAAAGCAGAACAGGGTAACTTTGCATACGATGGTGGCACAAAGGCAAAACCAAGTGAAAGACGGAGATGTATACTTGGTTATGTGACTGCTTTTTGCAATGAAGGCGGTGGTAGTTTGGTGATTGGTATGGAGGATGCCTATCCTCACAAGGTTGTTGGCACCAAACAATGCGAAGGCAGATTGGGTGAACTTGAGAGCAACATCTATAGAGATACGCTAATCCGGCCCCATGTATATGAATTATATGAAGACGAAGAGAACAAGACTGGGCGAGTGCTTGTAATTGAGGTTCCTGGTCGTCCAACAGGCAAACTTTTCCGCTTTGAGGACGTACCACTGATGCGTGTTGGAGAGGAGTTGAAACCGATGTCTGATGAGATGATTTTCAGCATTCTCCAGGAACATGAGCCCGACTTTTCGGCTGAGATCTGTAAAGGGATAACAATCAGAGATCTTGACCCTGAGGCTATACGGATAATGAAACAGAAATATGCCCAAAAACAGCAAAATCCTGATTTCTTGACGCTGTTGGATGAGCAAGTATTAAGTGATTTGGATTTGATAAAAAATGGGGCAGTGACGTATGCTGCATTGATTCTTGTAGGACAAGAAAAGATACTAAAAGAACATTTGCCCCAGGCGTCAGTTATATTAGAGTTTAGAAAATCGGAATCTTTAGTTCCGTTTACCAATAGGCAGATGTATTGTCAGCCTTTCTATAAAATGATTGACCTCCTATGGCATGACATCGACTTGCGGAATGATAAAATAGATGTAAATGAAAATTCTTACATATTCAATATCCCCTATTTCAACGAAGAGGTAATTCGTGAGGCCATCAACAATGCGATAGCACATAGAGACTATCGTCGTAATAGTGAAACCGTTATCAAGCAGTATCCACAGAAGATGGAGATAATGAATGCTGGTGGTTTCCCGTTGGGCGTAACCATTGAGAATCTTTTGAGAGTACAAAGTACTCCGCGAAACAGACTACTTGCAGATGTCCTTTCGAAAACCGGTATTGTTGAACGGTCGGGGCAAGGTGTCGATAAGATATATAGAAACACTTTGTCTGAAGGCAAAGATGCCCCTGATTATTCCAAAAGCGATTCTTTCCGTGTAGAATTACATATATCGGCCGTCATTAAAGACAAGGCTTTTGCTATGTTTCTAAATTCCGAACAACGTGATTTGCCTGAGGAAGAAAAGTTATCGGTTTTTGATGTTATTGCTCTTAATGCCATCCGCGAAGGAAAATCCAATACAGTCTCAAAGGATGTGTTGAAAGAATTGATGAAACGGGGCATAATAGAGAAACATGGAAAAACAAGAGGCACCTATTATACCTTGTCAAAGAGCTATTATGAATTCTGTGGAAAAGAAGGTGAATATTCACAGGTAAAGGACTGGAATGCTGTACAGGCATGGCCTGTGATTTTGGCTCATTTCTCCACATTTAAGAAAGCCAAAATGAGGGATTTTGTCAGCATACTTGGGACACACATGTCTCGCAGAAAGATCCGTGTCATTATAGATCAATATGTAGAGCAGCGCTATTTGGCAAAAGAAGGCGCTGGCTCTGGAACAACCTACTTTGTCAGCGAGGAATATATAAGGGATTCTGCAATAATGAACAAGGCTTTAGGGATTGGATTAGAAGAATTAAAAAGAAGGGGAGAGATTGACTAAATGTATTTAAATGTCCAAAAATGGTCCAAAAATGGTTTAAAAACAAGCTCCCAAAGCACGTGATTTTGCTGTATCATTCTAATATTAAGCTTGTTAAAAATGTCCAAAATACGTCCAAAAATAATGGGAAGAGAAACAAATAATGATATTCACTTATTCATTAATTGAAAAGGGCCAAAAAGTGTCCAAAAAACGAAAACAAATAACAAGGAACACTTTTTTAATAACGATTAAATGGGTGAATATCATTTAATTGTAAAAGAACCAAAAAAGGGCCAAAAAGTGTCCAAAAACGGGAATAAATGACAGCAAAAACAGCCCCTTAATCATGTTAAATAGATGGATTTCATTAAATTACAAAAAGGCCAAAATAGGGGCCAAAGAATATAAACAAAGTATTTCGAGAAAAGATAAAATATGAGTACAGAAATGGCAAATCTTATAGTGGCTTGTGCATCGTTGGTGGTGATGGTGGTGACGCTTGTCGTCGCCTGTGTGACATTACGCTTTATGGTCAAGAACAGCAAGGGCTACCTGCGTAGGAAGTTACGCGAGAAGGAAAGACGGTATAACTCTTTGGATAATCTATGCATAACAAGTCCGTTTTCTCCGTTGGCCGGTATTGTGAACAACAGGCATTTTGTGGAGCGTGATAAATTGGAACAAGAGATAGAGGATATCAAAGAAAAGTTGTAATATGAGCGAATGGAAAGAATATAGGTTAGGAGATATTGTTACAATATTAGGTGGATTCGCCTATAAAGGAGAACATATTGGACATGGTGAAGGTTTGTTGCTTGGAATGGGTTGTGTTTCGTTCAAGGAAAAATTTTTGATGTCTGGCGCAAGACCATATGCTGGTGATTGTGCAGAACGTTATTATGCTAATCCTGGTGACTTGGTATTGGCTACTCGACAACAATCTGATAATTTGCCTATTTTAGGTATGCCAGCTATTATACCTCAAGAATTGGATGGGAAGAAATTGATAGTTGGTGCAAATCTGTATCGGGTGTCAAATAACTCTGATTTTAGCAACAAATATTTATATTGGCTGCTTAAATCTAATGCTTACGTGAATCATATTGCGTCATGCAAAACGGGGACAACGGTAAGTATGATTACAAAATCCAATGTTGAGGATTTCGTTTTTAAAGCACCTGAGAAACAGGAAAGAGCTAGGATAGTATCAGTGTTGAGTTCGTTGGATGACAAGATAGATTTGTTGAATCGGGAGAACGCGACCCTCGAAGCCCTCGCCGAAACCCTCTTCCGCCACTACTTCATCGAAACCCCCAACCCCGCATGGAAAGAAGGCAAACTTGGAGATTATGTTATTGAAACAATAGGTGGTGAATGGGGAACAGAGGTACCTGAAGGCGAGAGCAATATGCCAGTACGATGCCTAAGGGGTGCAGATGTTGCAGATTTGAATGATGGGATTGCAACAAGAACACCTCTTCGATATATAAAGCCAAGCAAATTCGAGAAAATTAAGCCGAATAATGGAGATATTATCCTTGAAATATCTGGCGGTACAGATACTTGCTCCACAGGCAGAGTGGCATATATTAATGATTCCGTAAAACACTTGTTTGACTACCCCATTGTTTTTTCTAACTTCTGTAGGTTGTTACGGGTAAAAGAGGAATACATGTACTTTATTTATTGCTATTTCCGTTACCTACATAAACAAGGTGAGTTCTTTAATTTAGAGAATGGCAGTTCGGGAATTCATAACTTAAACTACAAGGCCGCTTTATATGATGATTTAGGATGGCCTGTGCCGACTGATAGGAAATGGGTAATAGAATTCGGAGAAAAGGTCAAACCATATTTCGACAAGATAAACACTAATAAGAAACAAAGCCTCTCTCTCTCCGCTCAGAGAGACACCCTGTTGCCTCGCCTGATGAGTGGGGAAGTGAAAGTGACGGAATTATAAGATATAGATTAATCATTTAGACGAGAAAAATGATACACAAAATATTAAGTATAAAAAATTGTGGTCGATTTGTTGACTATTTACCCTCAGAACAAAAATATGGCTGGAATGGAATATTTGATAAAATGAATACCATCTATGCAGAAAATGGTTCTGGGAAAACAACGTTCACACAAATTCTTAAGTCTGCTTCAAAAAATGATTGTGAATTGATGGAGAAGAGAAAAACTTTGCAGTCCAAAGATCCGATTTATGTGGAGTTGTTAGTGGATAATAATAATCGGGTTGTATATAAATCAAAAAAATGGAAGACAAATATACCTCGGATAGAAGTATTTGATAGCTTTTTTTCCGAAGACAATATGTATGTTTTTTCTCTTGGTAATTATGATAACCCTGGTGATTTTTATGACATTGTTCCAAATAGTGAAAGAAAAATAGCGGAGATAAAAAAATGGACCCGAAAAAGACACAACATATCAATCAATATAAGAAAAACCAGACGGAGTATTAAAGAGGAAAAGGATATAAAAAAAATAGAGATTTTTAGAAAACGATTATTAAGTCAAACGAAAAAGAAAGATGATATCTGTAAAACGATTGATAATTTAGAGAATGACTTAAATGATATGGTCAAGGCTATTAGTCTTGATTATATAAAAAATGTAAACTTTTATTTAAGGAAATTTAATCCGAGTTTAGAAATAACTGATACAAATAAACAAGGTCATCAATTTGTGTATTATATAAAAGTTAATGGAGAAGAGGCGAGATCTGATAATTCAAACTTACCATTGCGACACGTTTTGAGTGAGGGGGACAAAAGTTCTGTTTCTTTGTCTTTCTTTTTGGCAAGAATAGATATGCTCAAAGATATTGATAAACGAATAATTGTATTTGATGATCCTATTTCTAGTTTTGATACTAGGAGAAGGATGACGACTATCTCTATATTATCTAAATATGCAGAGAAATCACAGCAATTCTTTTTGTTGAGCCACGATTTGCATTTTATAAAAGATTTTGTGGATAAAAATGATAATTGCACAAATCTAAAAATAGTTTGGAGGGAAGGTTCCAGCGTTTTTATGAAACACAATGTTAAAGAAGAAACGATGACGGGTGTATCAAAAGATATTTATACGTTGCAAAAATACTTGAATGAAGGCGCCATGAATGATTTTGAGAGAAGAGAAGTAATAAGATGTTTGCGACCTGTTCTTGAAGGTGTTTTTAGATTGAAATATTTTAGTCTTGTTAATGATACCGAATGGCTTGGAAATTTTTTGAGCAAGATAAGATCAAGCGAAAAAGATTCGCCTTTATATCGGCTAAATGAGTTCTATGATGATTTATCTGATATCAATGATTATTGTAAACAATATCATCATTCAAATCCAAAATATATGGAAATTCCTATTTCTGATGAAGAGTTACGACAATTTGTACAAAGAACGTTAGATGTATTAATGCATATTTGATGATGATTTATATTATTTCACCGAACCATCACCGATGGATCATAGAGCCCACATAGAAGGATCGTAGAAGAGAGACCTACAAAAATAGATAAATTATGGCCGTAAAGAAAACCAACACATATAATGGATACAAACCACCTTTCACGCTGTCTGCGAAGGCGGTGGGGCTGGTGGCGGATATCGCTGCCCAGATGGAGCGGTTTGCTATCCGTATGGAACAGAGCGATGCCCTGCGGCTGCGCAAGGTCAACCGCATCAAGACCATCCATAGTTCTTTGGCCATAGAGGGCAACCATCTTCTGGAGAGTGAGGTGGCTGACATCCTTGACGGTAAAACGGTGGTGGCACCTATCCGTGAGATTCAGGAGGTGAAGAACGCCATACGGATTTATGACGAGTTTGAAAAGCTCGACCCCTTCTCGATGGACGACCTATTGCGGGCTCATGGACTGATGATGTCGGCTTTGACTGACGACGCAGGCCATTTCCGCAGGGGTGGCGTGGGCGTCTATTCCGAGAGCGGCCTGGTACACATGGCGCCTCCGGCCGACAGGGTGCATGGGCTGATGTCCGACCTGTTCGGCTGGCTGAAGAATGCTGATGACCACCTGCTGGTGCGCAGCTGCGTCTTCCATTATGAGTTCGAGTTTATCCATCCGTTTATCGATGGCAACGGACGAATGGGACGCCTGTGGCAGTCGCTTATCCTCAGCCGCTGGCACCCTGCCTTTGCACACCTGCCGGTGGAGAACATGGTCTATTCCAACCAGCAGGCCTACTACGACGCCATCGCCCAGAGTACCAAGCAGGGAGAGTGTGGTCCCTTCATCGACTTTATGCTGGAGGAGATACATAAGTCTGTACTGCAACATAAAGGTGAACCTCTTAATGCACCTGCAAATGCACCTGCAAATGCACCTGTAAATATATCCAAGAGGCAAGCTGCCATTATAGATATTCTAAAAAATAATCCTTATACTACATACGATGAAATGGCAACTACTCTTGATGTGGACAGATCAACTATTACACGAAATATTGCGGCACTGAAAGAAATGGGTATTCTAATACGTATAGGCGAGGACAAGAACGGATATTGGAAATTTAACAAAAAGACACTATGACCAAGCTGACGGAATCGGACATAGAGCAGATGACCACCGAGATATTGCAGAGTCGTGGGTATGAATACCTTTACGGCCCTGATATCGCACCGGATGGAACTACGCCTATGCGGACGACACTGGGCGAGGTGGTGCTGCGTGAAAAGCTGGAAGCGGCGGTGCGGCGACTCAACCCGTCGCTGCCTGCTGCGGTGCTCGACGAGGCCGTCAAGACGGTGCTGCGCATCGGCTCCACCGACTTGCTGGCCGACAACGAGCAGTTCCACGACCTGCTGACGCAAGGTGTTACGGTGTCGGTCTATGAACAGGGCGAGGAGCGCGGCAAGAAGGTGTGGCTGGTGGACTTCGACGACCCCTGGAACAACGACTTCACGGTGGTCAACCAGTTCACCGTCGTGGAGAACGGCCACAACCTGCGGCCCGACGTGGTGCTGTTCGTCAATGGCCTTCCTTTGGTGGTGATGGAACTGAAGAATGCTGCCGACGAGGAGGCCACCATCACCGCCGCCTACAACCAGATAGAGACCTACAAAGCACAGATACCGTCGCTGTTTGTCTACAATGAGCTAATCGTTATCTCCGACGGTCTGGAGGCCCGCGCCGGCTCGCTGTCGGCAGGACTGAGCCGCTATTCGGCCTGGAAGAGCGAGGACGGCGAGACCGTGGCCTCGCATCTGGTGGGCGAGCTGGAGGTGCTGCTGCGTGGAATGATGAACAAGGAGACCCTGCTCGACATTGTACGCTCGTTCACCGTCTTCGAGAAAGACAAGCACGAGGACAAGGCCACCGGCCAGCTGACCATCACCACGGTGAAGAAGGTGGCCGCATATCATCAGTACTATGCTGTCAACAAAGCCGTGGAGTCCACATTGAGGGCCACGGGTATCAACAGCGCAATGCCCAAAGCGGCAGAGTCGCCACTGAACTTCGGCTTCAAGACCGTCAAGGAACAGCAGACCGGCGACCACCGTGCCGGTGTGGTGTGGCACACGCAGGGTAGCGGCAAGTCGCTCTCGATGGTGTTCTACACTGGCAAGATAGTGCAGCGGCTGAACAACCCCACCGTGGTGGTTATCACCGACCGCAATGACCTCGACGACCAGCTCTTCGAGACCTTCGTGGCCTCCAAGCAACTGCTGCGCCAGACGCCTGTGCAGGCCGACAGCCGCGAGCACTTGAAACGCCTGCTGCAGGTGCAGTCGGGCGGCGTGGTTTTCACTACCATACAGAAATTCCAGCCCGAAGAGGGCAACCAATACGACAGGCTTACCGACCGCAACAACGTGGTGGTGATAGCCGACGAGGCACACCGCACGCAGTATGGCTTCGGCGCCAAGACCAAGGAGGTGCGCAACGAGGCCGACGAGGTGGTGGGCTCGGAAATCAAATATGGCTTCGCCAAATACCTGCGCGACGCGCTGCCCAACGCCACCTATATCGGCTTCACCGGCACCCCCATCGAGCTGAGCGACAAAAACACCCCTGCCGTCTTCGGCAATTACATCGACGTCTATGACATCGCACAGGCGGTGGAGGACGGCGCCACGGTGCGCATCTACTATGAGAGCCGCCTGGCCAAGGTGGAACTGAGCGACGAAGGACGCAAGCTGGTGGAAGACCTCGACAAAGAACTGCAGGTGGACGAGATGGACGATGTGCAGAAAGCCAAAGCCAAATGGACACAGCTGGAGGCACTTATCGGCAGCCCCAACCGTGTGAAGAACATCGCCCGCGACATCGTCGAACACTTCGAGGCACGCCAGCAGGTGTTCGAAGGCAAGGCCATGGTGGTAGCCATGAGTCGAAGGATTGCCGTAGAACTTTATGACGAGATAGTGAAGCTGCGTACAGAATGGCACAGCGACGACCTGCGCAAGGGTGCCATCAAGGTGGTGATGACCACTTCGGCCAGCGACGGTCCCGCCATCGCTAAACACCACACCACCAAGGCCGACCGTCGCCTGCTTGCCGAACGCATGAAAGACCCCGACGACGAGCTGCGGCTGGTCATCGTACGTGATATGTGGCTCACGGGTTTCGACGTGCCCTGCCTGCACACCCTCTACATCGACAAGCCCATGCGGGGGCACAACTTGATGCAGGCCATCGCCCGCGTCAACCGTGTCTATAAAGACAAGCCCGGCGGCTTGGTGGTGGACTACCTCGGCATTGCCTCCGACCTGCGCGAGGCATTGTCGTTCTACTCAGACAGTGGCGGCAAGGGCGACCCCACCCAGCAGCAAGAGCAGGCGGTGGCCCTGATGCAGGAGAAAATGGAGGTGGTGCAGCAGATGCTCCACGGACTCGATTACAAGCAATACTTCGCTGCCGACACCTCCGGCAAATTGTCGTGGATACTCAGGACCGAAGACTTTGTGCTGGGACTCGAAGACGGCAAGAAGCGGTTTGTCAACGAAGTAACAGCCTTAGGCAAAGCCTTTGCCCTTTCGGTACCCCACGAGGCGGCCATGGAGGTGAAGGACGAAGTCTCCTTCTTCCAAGCCGTCAAAGCACGTCTGTGCAAGTTCGACGCCAAGCCGGGTGGACACACCAACGAGGAGATAGAGACCACCATCCGCCAAGTGATAGACCAAGCCCTGGTGTCTGAACAGGTGATAGACCTCTTCGATGCCGCTGGCATCAAGAAGCCCGATATCTCCATCCTATCCGAGGAGTTCCTTTTGGGATTGAAAGACATGGAGCACAAAAACATCGCCCTCGAGGTGCTGCGTAAGCTGCTGAACGACGAGATAAAGAGCCGTATGAAGACCAACCTTGTAGAGGGACGCACGCTGATGGAAATGCTCGACGGCGCTATCACCCGCTACCACAACAATATAATATCCGCCGCCGAAGTCATCGATGAACTAATCAAGCTGAGCAAACACATCGTCGAGAGTGACAGCACGGCACATGAGATGGGTCTGGAGCCTTACGAATATGCTTTCTATACTGCCGTTGCCGACAACGAGAGTGCCCTGGAGCTGATGGGCAAAGAAAAGCTGCGTGAGCTTGCAGTGGTGCTCACCGAGACCATCCGCAAGAACTCGACCATCGACTGGACCATCAAGACTACTGTGAGGGCCAAGATGAAAGTGGCTGTCAAGAGACTGCTGCGCAAGTTTGGCTATCCACCCGATATGGAACAGTTGGCCACCGACACTGTACTGAAACAGGCTGAGTTGATAGCAAATGAGTTAGTAAATAAACAATAGATTATTATCAACAAAAAACGGTCGTAGAATTCTACGACCGTTTTTTTGCTAAGTATGTCTTTCTTATCCGACGCTACAGCCGGGGGTGACGAGGTCGCTGGGGGTGAGGAGGACGAGGCGGCCGTCCTTGTCTTCGGCGCTGAGGATCATGCCCTGGCTCTCGACGCCCTTGAGCTTGCGGGGCGGGAAGTTGGCGATGAAGCAGACCTGACGGCCTACCAACGCCTGCGGGTCGGGGTAGAACTTGGCGATGCCGCTGACGATGGTGCGGGTGCCCATGCCGTCCTCAATCTTGAACTGCAGCAGCTTGTCAGCCTTGGGGACCTTCTGGCACTCGAGGATGGTGCCCACGCGGATGTCCATCTTGCCGAAGTCGTCGATGGTGACCGGCGCCTTCACCTCGGCGGGCTTCCACGCGTTGAGTTCGTTCTGGGCCTTGGTGGCCTGCAGCTTGTCGACCTGGGCCTGGATGGTCTCGTCGCTTATCTGTTCGAAGAGCAGCTCGGGCTGGTCAATCTGATGGCCTTCCATCAGGATGTCGGCGCGGCCGGCGTCTTTCCACCCCAGGGCCTGCAGGTTCATGATGCGGTGCATCTTGTCGGCCGTGAAGGGCAGGAAGGGGGCGCAGAGGACGGCCAGGTTGGCGCAAATCTGCAGCGAGAGGTTCATCACCGTGGCGGTGCGCTCGGGGTCGCTCTTGACGAGCTTCCAGGGCTCGGTGTCGGTGAGGTATTTGTTACCCAGACGGGCCAGGTTCATCATCTCGGCGAGGGCCTCGCGGAAGCGGTAGGTCTCAATTGAGCGGCCTATGCGCTCGGGGAAGGTGGCCATCTCTTTGATGACTTCGTCATCGAGTTCGGAGTTCGGAGTTCGGAGTTTGGAGATGGCGGGCACGCGCCCGCCGTAGAACTTGTGCGTCAGCACCAGCGTACGGTTGACGAAGTTGCCGAGGATGGCTACCAGCTCGCTGTTGTTCTTCAGCTGGAAGTCCTTCCAGGTGAAGTCGTTGTCCTTGGTCTCGGGGGCATTGGAGCAGAGGGTGTAGCGCAGCACGTCCTGCTTGCCGGGGAACTCCTGCAGGTACTCGTGCAGCCAGACGGCCCAGTTGCGCGAGGTCGAAATCTTGTCGCCCTCGAGGTTGAGGAACTCGTTGGCCGGCACGTTGGCGGGCAGGATATAGCTGCCGTCGGCGTGGAGCATCGAGGGGAAGATGATGCAGTGGAAGACGATATTGTCCTTGCCGATGAAGTGCACCAGTTTGGTGTCCTGGTCTTTCCACCACTTCTCCCAGTCGTCGCCTTTCAGCTGTTTGGTGAAGCTGATGTAGCCGATGGGGGCGTCGAACCAGACGTAGAGCACCTTGCCGTCGGCACCCTCCAAGGGTACCTTGACGCCCCAGTCGAGGTCGCGCGTGACGGCGCGGGGCTGCAGGCCGGCGTCGATCCACGACTTGCACTGGCCGTAGACGTTGGTCTTCCAGTCGCCTTTGTGGCCTTCGAGAATCCACTCGCGCAGCCAAGGTTCGTCCTGGTCGAGCGGGAGGAACCAGTGTTTGGTCTCCTTCAGCACGGGTTTCGAGCCGCTGAGGGCGCTCTTGGGGTTGATGAGGTCGGTGGCGTTGAGCGAGGTGCCGCAGGCTTCACACTGGTCGCCGTAGGCGCGCTCGTTGCCGCAGTGGGGGCAGGTGCCGGTGATGTAGCGGTCGGCCAGGAAGCAGCCGGCCTCCTCGTCGTAGTATTGCATCGACACTTTCTCGACGAACTTGCCTTCGTCGTACAGCTTCTTGAAGTAGGCCGCTGCGGTCTCGTGGTGTTCCTTGCTGCTGGTGCGGCTGTAGATGTCGAACGAGATGCCCAGCTCGGCGAAGGAGTCCTTGATAATCTTGTGGTAGCGGTCGACGATGTCCTGCGGCGTGCAGCCCTCCTTGCGGGCCTTGATGGTGATGGGCACGCCGTGCTCGTCGCTTCCGCCGATGAACATCACCTCCTCGCCTTGGGCGCGCAGGTAGCGCACATAGACGTCAGCGGGCACGTAGACGCCGGCCAGGTGGCCGATGTGCACGGGGCCGTTGGCGTAGGGCAGCGCCGAGGTGACGGTGTAGCGCTTGTATTTATGGTCTTTTTCTGTGTAGGTCATTGCTTATTGTTGATAGGTGTATTGTGTCACGCTGCCTTCGCCGTTGGTGAACGATGTGGGGAATCCGGCGGCGTCATAGGTATAGGTACGGGTCTCGGTGGTGGTGCCCAGCGGATAGGGGAGGGTGAAGGGCAGCTGCATGAGGCCGAAGTTGAGCGTAATCGTCACCATGGCGGTACCGCTGTTGGTCGTGACGGTGGCGTTGTTGGCCGAGAGGTTGGTGGGGTCGAGGGCGCCGAGGAAGCCATAGAAGGGGTTGTGCTGGCTGTCGTAGGTGAAGCTGGCGGTGTCGGCCAGAGTGATGGTCAGCGGGATGGCTGTGGTGTCGACCAGGTAGGAGAGCATGGAGGCATAGCTGCCGGCCAACGAGTCGAGGTTGACCATCTGGCGTATCTCGTCGAGGCTCACCGAACCGTCTATCTGGGCGCTGAAGACAATCTGCGACACGTTGTCGCCCTGCCAGGTCAGGTCGGCGGCGATAGCGGAATTGTCGACGCTGAGTTTGCCTGCATTCTGGGCGGGACGGATAAGGCCGAAGATGTCGGGGATGCCGCCGCTGAACAGCTCGGAAAGCATCGCCAGCAGGACGGGGTTAAGCTCCATGGTCAGGTGGTTCACCTTGCCGGCCGCGTTGCGGGTGGGCACGACGCTCATCACCTCCATGGGACCGGAGTAGAGCGACATCATGGTCAGCAGGTCGCCGTTGTAGGTGTAGCTCACTTCGACGGGCATGCCTTGGAGCGTGGTCGTCGCCGACGCCAGGCGGTAGTTGTCATACTCATACCAGCCGGTCTCCAGCATGTTGCCGTTTTCGTCGGCTGTCGCAATGGTGGTCACCACATCGTTGGCCCAAGTCCATTCCTCTGTCGTCGTTCCGTCGACAGCAATGCTGACAATACGCTTGGCAGGATTGAAGACACCGTCGCCGGTAGGCATCTGCACCGGAGGATTGTCGCCGCCGCCGTTGCCACCCGACGGGTTGACCGGTTCGGTAGTTCCGTTGTCTTTGTTGCATGCTGTCATACCCAGCATCATCACGGCGCAGAGCGCCAGCAATATTTTCTTCATGGCTTTCATTATTAGGGGTTTATAATGATTACTTGTCCTGACCTTCCTCGCTCTTCTCTTCCTCGTCGAGGGTTATTTTGCCTGCGGCCAGCAGCACGTTGTACCACGAGAAGAGCTTCTTCACGTCGGAGGCGTGCACACGCTCGCGGTCGTAGTCGGGAAGTGCTTCGCCCAGCAGGTCGAACATCACCTTGCTCTCCGCTTTCTTGGGGTCGAAGGCGGTGGCCTTGCCTTCCAGCTTGCGGAAGATGTTCTGCATCACCTCTTCCAGAGGACGCTCGTCGGTCTCGGTAAAGAGACGTATCTCACCCAGCGAGCTGATTCTATCGTTCTTGAATACAGGGTATTTCTGACCCGTCACGAGGTTCGCCACCACAGCGCCGCCTTTGGTTTGCGACACCAGTTCACTCAAATCCGGCTTGCCGGCAATCACTAAGATGTTTGATAAATCCATTTTGCAGTATTCGTTTTTTATCGTTAATTAGCAAAAGAAAACGCGTAATATATGCTATTATTGTGTCGCAAGGTGTTTTTTTTACTTCGTCGCGTCTGATCCGGGTAGCCTCCCGTTTCATCTCTCCGCTTTCGATGCTCACCTTCTCCCTGCTTTCTCCGTACCTTCTCCCTACCTTCTCCGTACTTCTCCCTGCCCCGCACGGAGGATGTACCTTGCTGCCGTTGTTTTGCTTGCGCGCAGGTAGCGCTTTGAGTCCTTGAGTCTCTGAGTCTCTGAGTCCTTGGGTCTCTGAGTCCTTGGGTCTTTGAGTCTTTGAGTCCTTGGGTCTTTGAGTCCTTGGGTCTTTGAGTCTTTGGGTGGAACAAACTGACTATAGGTTTAAGCAACAGGTGTTTGTACTTGTTCAAACAAGTGGGCGAACCGTTTCACCAGGAGGTGCAGGAGGCGGTTGGGCAGCAGCGGGCACAGCAGGATGACCAGACGGTCGGTGAAGCAGGGGATGAGGGTGGCCCTACGCCTGAACATGGCTTTCAGCGCCAACTGCGTAGCCCGCTCGGGCGAGAGCATAATTCCCATACGTAGAAGCAGTTTGCGATGCCGCATGAAGGGCATGTCGGCCGACATCGGTGTGTCGACGGCCCCGAAGACGGCTGTGGTGACGCTGACGGGCGTCCCCATGCACTCGATGCGCAACGCCCGCGAATAGCCCTTCACAAAGCGTTTGGTGCAGCCATACATGCCCACGAGGGGCCAATCCATCCAAGCCGTGATGGACGAGATGTTGAGGATGTAGCCTCCTCCCTGCTCTTTCATGAGCGGCAGCAGCAAGCGGCAGAGCAGCAAGGGGGTGGTGCAATGCAACGCCATGATGCGCCGAAGCTGCTCGGGCTCGGCATTCTCGATGGTCGACGTGATGAGCATTCCCGCGTTGTTGACCAGTATCGCCACCCGCCAGCCGCACGTTCGGCACTGGGTTGCAATGTGTTCCGCTGCGTCGGGCAGGGTGAGGTCCATACAGATGACGGGGGCCGGGACGCCATGTTGGCGGGTAATCTGGAGCGCAAGATCCTCTGCCGCCAATCCGTTGATATCCACCAGCACTACGCCGTAGCCTCGTTCGGCCAGCTGCAGGGCGTAGCAGCGCCCCATACCCGAAGCCGCCCCGGTGACGACAGCATATTTCACGTCCTGTAACATGCTTGGAAACATTTGGTTATGACGGCTGTTGTCCGAGGTGGTATTGGCGCAGCCCTTCGATGGGGTCGGCCATCACAGTGCCGATGGCGAGTTCGTCTGAGGACATGAAGCTGCGCAGGGTAGGCTCGATGGCCTTGGCGAATCCTCCGACCAGGTTGAGTTGTCCCTCGGATATGCCGCTCTGTTCCTGCAACGTGGCCAGCATTCCATGACGCCAGTCGTAGAGTGCTTCCGTAATCACGCTGCGGCAGTAGTCGGCCTCCTGCCGATGCACGGCGAAGGGAGCCAGCGATGCCAGGAAGCGGTTGGGGTTGGATTGGTGGTATACGGCGTCGATAAGCTGGTCGTCGGTCATGGGGTAATTGTCATGGAACATGCATCTTACCTCCTCTGGCATGCGATGGGTGAGGTAGTCGTTGAGCAGTATGCGACCCACATGGTTGGCCGACCCTTGGTCGCCGAGGATAAAGCCTGTGCTGACAGGTTGGCATGCGATGCGGAGGCCATCGTAACAGCAGGCGTTGCTGCCGGTACCCAGGATGGCTACCAACGAGGGACGGCCGCCGCTCACCGCTCGGCAGGCACCCAGCATGTCGGTCTCGACATGCACCTCGGCAGCACAGAATCCCGCCGACAGGAGTCGCTCCACCCGCTCCCTCTGCGAGGCATTGCCGCAGCCGGCACCATAGAAGTAAATTGAGAATTGAGAATTGAGAATTGAGAATTGCTGGCGCACGGCGGAGCAGGCGGCAAGGAACTGCTCGTCGGAGGTGAAATGGGGGTTCAGTCCTTCGGTAACCATCTTGTTACCAGACTCCACATCCATCCATGTGGTCTTGGTGCTCCCGCTGTCGGCTATGATTGTCATGGTTTCTCTGTTTTAACATGAATAACCATAAATGACCATGAAATTTAGTAAATTATTTGTGGCCATTTATGGTAATTCGTGTTTTGTTAAGCTCTGGTTGTTCTCCGCTTAGATAATGCCGATAATCTCATTTATGTCGCTGACGCCGTGCTTCTTGCACCAGGCCTCCATACCGTCGATGATCTTGACGGTGACGGCAGGGTCGATGAAGTTGGCGGTGCCCACTTCGATGGCTGTGGCGCCGGCCATGAGGAACTCAATGGCGTCCTCGGCGGTGCAGATGCCGCCCAAGCCGACCACGGGAATCTTCACGGCATGAGCCACTTGCCACACCATGCGCACGGCCACGGGCTTCACGGCGGGACCGCTGAGGCCACCGGTGACGTTGGCCATGAAGGGACGGCGACGCTCGATGTCGATGGCCATACCCAACAGGGTGTTGATGAGACTCACACTGTCGGCACCGGCACCCTCGACGGCTTTGGCGATCTCGGCAATGCTGGTGACGTTGGGCGAGAGCTTTACTATCAGCGTTTTATGATACACCTTGCGCACCGCGCTCACCACCTGGGCCGCCATATCGGGGCTGGTGCCGAAGCCCATGCCGCCACACTTGACGTTGGGACAGCTGATGTTCAGCTCGATGGCGGGGATATGCTCCAGGGCGTCGATCTGCTCGGCCACGGAACAGTACTCCTCGATAGAGGAGCCGCTGACGTTGACAATGATATTGGTGTCTAAATGTTTGATTCTATGATACACTTCGGAGCAGAATTTCTCCACGCCGCCGTTCTGCAGGCCCACGGAGTTGAGCATGCCCGAAGGGGTCTCGACCATGCGGGGGTAGGGGTTGCCCTCGCGGTGGGTGCCGGTGGTGCCCTTGACGACAAAGCCGCCCAGGCGGTTGAGGTCGATGAAATCGGCGAACTCCTCGCCATAGCCGAAGGTGCCGCTGGCGGTCATCACCGGGTTCTTCAGCCTGAGATTATGTACTTTGACTGCTAACATGTTTCCTTTTTAGGGGAGTGAGAGGGAGTGAAGTGGAGTGAAAGGGAGTGAGGGGACAAATGCTATCGTCCTTTCACTACCTATCACTTCTTTTCACTACTTTTCACTCCTGATAATTATTCATACCATTTCTTCATGCTTGTGATGTCGAACACAGGTCCGTCCTTGCAGACGCAGCGGTGTCCTTGGTCGGTGTCGGTGACGCAGCAGAGGCAGGCGCCGACGCCACATGCCATCATATTCTCGAGCGATACCTCGCAGCGGATGCCGCGTTCAGCCGCCGAGCGGGCCACGGCCTTCATCATGGGCGTGGGGCCGCAGGTGTAGATGATGTCGTACTGCTCAGCGAAGGCGGGGTTCTCAATCACCAACCCTTTGTGTCCCAGACTTCCGTCGTCGGTAGAGAGGCACACGGTGCCGTAGGGGCGGAACTCGTCGCGCACGGGGATGAGTTCGGCGGTGCGGCCGCCCAGCAGGATGGTGCAGTCGACACCCTTTGTTTTCAGCACCTTGGAGAGGTAGAAGAGGGGGGCGATGCCTGCGCCGCCACCCACCAGAAGGGCGCGGCTGGATGCCGGCAGGTCGACCGAGAAACCATGCCCCAGAGGGTAGACGATATTCACGCGGTCGCCTTCGGTGAGTTGGCTCAGCCGGCGCGTGCCCTTGCCCACCACCTGGACGAGCAACGAGAGGGTGCCGGCGTCGGGGTCGACATCGTGTACCGAGATGGGGCGGCGCAACATCACACCGGGTTCGCCGTCGACCCTCACCTCGACAAATTGTCCTGGAGCCACCGGCGGCATCGGGCTGAGGTGGCTGTGGCGCAGCACAAGGGTGAAGTAGTGTTCGCCATGCCGATGCAACGCTAAGAAGCTGAAATCGTGTATTTCTTTCATAGTAGTGAGTTACAATAACCGCTGCAAAGATACACAAAATTCCTATATTATGCAGTATGAACTGAGAGAAAACTCCCTAAAAATATTTCTATTTCAAAAAAATGTGTATCTTTGTAGTCCTTAGTCGGAGACGAGAGTGAGTCATAAAAACACGGCAAAGCCCTGGTTGACAATACGGAATGAGGTAAATGCAGCGAATGCAGGGAAAGCAAATATGCGTGAATTTTATATTATGTTGCGTGTTTTTTTATACCGATTGAAGACATAAT
>JAEEGI010008592.1_pt1 | contig 22512 bp, 27 predicted proteins | sample 8958751 | NCBI WGS metagenome assembly JAEEGI01 (sample SAMN16246545, study PRJNA631951) | gut metagenome | biome: gut microbiome; feature: rumen; material: KS-attached | host: Bos | place: Iran: Karaj | collected 2018-10 | reverse complement strand
CGCCTTTTCCGCCTCGGAAGGCATTTCCTCCTTCCACCATGAAAGATGTTCGATACGGTAAAGACCTCTTTCCCGGTCGAGCTTCTTTTTCTTTTCCGCAAACAGCGGATCGTCAGTTGAGAGAATTCCGTCTCTTATGTCGTGAGACCTCGCGCCGCCGAAAGTAAAGAAGCGAACGCCGTCAATGTCGAAGACCTGTCCGCGCATAAGGTGAATGACGTTATTCCGGATAACGTGAACTTTGCCGCCGTTCCAGACTGAAACGGGATAAGAGTTCAGAAGATCGTAGTTTTCATGGTTTCCGTCAACGAACAGAAAAGTGTACGGCTTCTTTCCAAGCCAGTCGAGCCAGTATCTGTTCGTGGACGAGGTGTTCCACACTCCTCCGAAATCGCCGCATATTATAACAATGCTGCCTTCGGGCGCTTCAAAGAACTGTGAACCGAATCTGACGAATTCCCCGTGAGTGTCTCCGGTAATATATATGTTGTTTCCTTTTGTCATTTACCGCTTTCTGTTCCGAATATTATCGAATATTATTATATCGCTTTCTTTGTGAATTGTCAAATCAAACTGGGGGCGAAGCAGTCTTCACCCCCGCTCAATAAACAGCCGGACGTCATTCAGTCCGGTTCCGCTGCGCCAGAGCACGGATCTGTCGTCAAAGGCGTCGCCAAAGTCGAACCAGTACAGCATTGCGCTGAGTCTTTCGAAAACTGTTCTGTAGACAAAGTATTCGTCGTACGGCTCGTCCCATTCGTAATACCGGTATTTTTTCTTTTCGGCGTCCGGCAGCGATCTGTATTCGTCTGACGTCAGCCAGTCATAGATCTCTTCGGCCTCTCCGGTTTCAAAATCAGCCGCCGTGCGCTTGCTGACATATCCTTCGTATTTGTGAGGCCGGTCCTTTATTATTTTTCGACCGACCGTATTCGAATACTTCACGCAAAAGACCGACTGCTCGTAAACGTGTCTCCAGGTGGTTTCGGAAAACCATCCTTCGCATTTCTCATCGAGATCTTCGTGATACAGCGATCTGAGTTCCGGAGACATATCGTCCGGTATCCCCCGGAATATGAGGTTCTCCTCCAGATCGTTGTATATTTCAAAAAACGCGGAGCAGCTGTCGTATATCGGACGAACCGAAAAAGTGCCGTCCGCCTTTTTCATCGTCGGATTCAGGCTGTACCACCGGTTCCCGACCTTTACCTCCGCGTAAACGTAATAGTGAACGCTCAAAATTCCGCCTCCTGCCTTTCATCATTTCTTCCTATCGGTTCCGCTCCCGTAAGATCGAACACGGCAATGTGCTGATCCGGGAACGTCTGACCGGGTATGCGGTATGAAAACATGTCGTTCCAGTTCATTTCTTTTGCCAGCACGGAGCAGAACGGAAAGCTTTTGATCTCCATTCCTCCCGTGCAGTCAGTGACCACTTTGTGCGACGTGGGTGTTTTTCTGCCGCAGGCCTGCAGTATCATTGAACCTGCTTCGCGGTTTACCAGAAAACGGACATATCCGGGATTTCCGATCGCCTGTATCGTTTCCCTGAAGATATGGATGCGGTAAGACGAAAGGTAGAAGGAAATGTGAGTATTGTTAGACACTTTTTGCCTCCGGACGTTTCCAGCATTCCGGTTCGGAAAAATCGAAAAGAAGCATTACCTTGTTTCCCGAAGTCACCAGTCTACCGACCGTGCGGTAGATGTACCCCCTGTCCCATTTCCAGATATCGAACATGCTGTCGGTCAGTTTTTTGCAGCTGATCTTTCTTCCTTCCCGGGGATGGCTCTTCTTGACCCACCGTACCGCGTCCTTATCCGATGAACTGGTCGGAACGATGAGTATCTTTCTTGCCTCGGAATTGATGTGGATCAGGACATTCTCGCATCCGTTCAGCATGGTAATATCCGATTTGCAGAATCCGATGCTGCCGTCCCATATCGTAAGAGTCGGGGCCTGAGTCCTAGTCATGGCGGTAAAGAAATCTGAGCTTACCACCCTGAAACCTTCCATACTGATCTCATTGATTTTTTCCATAGCGGTTCTCCTTTAGATCTTGTCAGTCGTTATAAAGCCCTCGGCAAGATTGACCCTGTATTCCTCATCGTGCCGGTCAGCGGGCATGCCGAAATAATCGCGCCAGTTTTCCGGCAGATACGATCCTTTCGATCTGCTGTTTACGAACAGTTCGAAATCATTCAGTTTGAACAGAAAAAGAAACTCGCCTTCGTATGTAGCCGGTTTTCCCAGGATCTTGTACCTGTATTCGGGTTTCCATTCCATAAGTTCATAGACTTTTTCGGCGAACACCTTGCACTGCATATCCCGGTTTTTGATCTCCTTTTCCCCTCCGCCGGTCGCCCAGCGGAGACAGTCGGGAGTATCCTGTGTGCACGGACGGATTATCATCCTCTTTTCATCCGGGTCGATCAGTATCTGGACATACCGGACTCCGGGGAACCGACGCAGACACGCCATGTTGAATTTCATTCTGCTTATCCAGAACGTTATAGACGGCTCGCGGGAATGAGCGAACAGTTCCGCCCGCGTTACCTGGTATCCCGCCAGATCTATTATTTCCTCCGGGGTCTCCTCCAGAGGGACGCTGCTGTCCATTATCTGTTTTACCGTTTCATCCATTTTCACCGTTACCCGCCGTTCCTCTCAGTGTGCATATGCTGTCCAGCAGATCGTCCTCGGTTTTTACGCTTATTCTTGAAACGCCCGGGACGGTAACGCTTCTGCTGTCAGCCTTCCAGTTTGTTTTTGGAGCCAGATAATAAAAACTGTTGTCTATGGCATAGTCGTAAAACTCTTCCCCGAAGGAATCCTGCCATTCATCCGGACACAGATCGACTCTTCGCTTCCGTTTACCCGGTTCCTCCCCGGATTCGTACTCCATATGAGCCGCCGGCACGGCGTTCGCCAGCGAAAAGACGATTATCTCTTCGTTCGCTCTTGCAGCCCAGGATCCGCGGATATGATAGACGAAATCCGGATTCCATCCCATTATCTGGTAAAGCGCTCCTCCGAAATCCGGACAGCAGAGCGTTTTGGGATAAAACGGCTGCTCCGGATCTGAACGCCATTTGATAGTGTGCACGTAATCCTCGTCGCACGGTCTTATCGCCAGTTTGCGTTCGGAAGGGTGCAGAAGAAGCTGGACGTATTTCACGTCCGCAAATTTGCGCATGCAGAAGACGTTGAAGGAGATCTTTTCGCCGGAAACCGTGATGCACGGGCATTCCGGCCTGCATGAGAGAAACGGGCCTCTCACGACCTGGTATCCGTCAAAGTCGAAAACGCTGAAACTGCTTTTTCTGATCTTTCTGACTCCGCCGGGGCCTACGCTGTTTGACGCTTCGTAGTATGAGTTGGGATCGCTGCTGACCCAGTGATGGTTTATCGGAACGTAGCCGCGGAACACTCCGTCGTCTACGACCTGGACCGTGGGCAGCGCTCCGTAATAGTGGTGACGCCGGTTTTCCAGCAGTACCTGCGCGGCCTCGAAAGTCTCCACGGAGATGATCGCGTCGTGATGGTCGGTGTACAGGTACTGATCCCTGTCCATCCTGTTGCGGCGCTGTTTGTGTTCGAACATGTCCGCGGTGAAAGTCTTCCATGTGAGGACGTTTCCGCAGTAGCGTTCGTTCCTCAGGATATAGCTTATCGAACCGTCGCTCCAGTGATCCGCGCCGGTCTTGGTCGGACAGCCGATGTCCGTAAGCAGCGACGCGATGTCACGGGGACTTTTTCCGGCAAGGAATGCGTCGAAGATGAATCTGACGATCTTTGCCTCATGCTCCACTATCTCGAGACGGCCGTATTTTATGTAATGACCCGCCGAATCCTTCGGACGTTCATATCCGAGAAGTTCCGGAGTCAGAAGTTTTCCGTTTTTAAATCTGTGGTTGAGCGACCAGATCATGCTTTCGCTCTTTTTGACCGATTCCTCCTGGGCGAAAGTGGCCAGAAACGCGAGCATCAACTCGGACTCCTCCGACAGGGTGTTCAGATTGTCAGTCTCAAAGAACACGCCGACCGGCGGATTCTGCCGTTTCAGTTTTCGCGCAAGGGAAACGCAGTCAACAAGATTCCTGGCAAAGCGCGACACGCTCTTCGTTACGATCAGGTCGTACTCGCCCCGTTCGCACGCTGCGATCATGGCGTTGAAGTCGTCGCGGTTTTTAAGTGACGTCCCGGAGATCCCCTCATCGGCATATATGCGGCGCAGATCCCAGTTCGGATGGCTTCCCATCAGCTGCTGGTAGTGCTGCTGCTGAAGTTCAAATGACGAGAGCTGCTCGTCGTTGTCGGTCGACACGCGGCAGTAGGCGCATACTCGCAGAACTCTGTCGGAGCCGTAGATGTCGGTTTTGGGCTTTGCGGGAATAAACTTTGAAGCCGACGATTCCTCCCGCTGATAGATCCGTCTTAAACTCTCCCGTGTTTCGCTCATCGCGTCATTCCTCCGGAACTCCCTTTTTGATGTTATCATCAGCATCGGGAAGCCGCCAGTACCAGCCGTCCGAACGTTTTACGGAAATAATGTTCATTTCAGATTTTACGCTCATCAGCGTACGCCGTCCGATTCGTTCTTCACAAGCGGCGTCGCATATCTCGCTGAAAGATTTTTCTCCCGATCTGAGCATATTCCTCAGCAGCGTGTAGGCTGATGATGATTTCGGGGCTTCATTCCCGAACGGTCTGGGCGTAGAGAGCAGTTCCTCGGCGGTGATTGCGTACGGACCTATCCACTCCACTTTTCCGTCGGCAAGTGAAAAAGCAAGCGAACGCCCGAGAGGCGCAAGGTTGCTTTTCTGATGAGCCATGATCCGGACGCTGCCGTTTTCTGACGATCTGCCGATCACCAGAATGCTTCGGGCGGCTGCGGCAAAATCGATCGACCCCAGACCCCGGTATCCGGATTTGCCGCCGGAGTTCTTGTTCAGATGACCGACAATGACAACCGCACATCCGAACTTTTCGGCTATATCCTTCAGACGGTTCATACGCGGTCTGACCGAATTTGCGCGGTTCATGTCCGTCCCTTCTCCGATAAACGACTGAATCGGGTCCAGCACTATAATCTTTGCGTGCGATCTGCTGACCGCTTCCTCCAGATCGTCTTCGAGTGAGATCAGGCCGTCCGGTTTGTCTATAAAACAGATTTTTGAGCAATCGGCGCCGTGTCTCTCCAGGCGCGGTTTGATCGTATCGGCATTGTCATCCTCGGTGTTCTGGTATATCGCGTTTCCGGAGATTCGCTCAGCCGAAAAAGGAAGAGTTCCTCCCGTCGACAGAATAGACAGAAGGTTTAGAACAAAAGTCGTTTTCCCCTCGCCGGGATCGCCCTGTATTATCGTTATTTTTCCCAAAGGAATATATGGATACCATAGCCAGTCGATTTCCCGGCTTTCGATATCTTTGTAATATACCAGATTGTAATCAGTCATTCGCTTCACTTCCGGCAAAAAAACGGTATTTATATGCTTGCTGAAAGTATACCATATTCCGAAAAAAAACGAAAGGCAAAAAACCACCCGATTTTTTCAGTATGGAAGTGAAAAGGCGCAATTCTCCACACTTTTTCAAAATCCCGCCCGAAATGCTGATCTGATCTTATAAAGGTGTGTTAACCGGCTTTCCCTTCCTTTATCTGGGCAGTTTCCCCGCTATGTAAAGCAGCAGATCTCTGTAAACCGGATCAAGATTTTCGAACAGTTCAATCATCTCATTAAACTTCTGGTGTTCGTACCGTCCCTTTCCGTCGGCGATCAGGAAGAATCTCCAAAGCGGAATTTCGAATACGCCGCACAACCGGATCAGTACCGGCAGGGACGGAAATCCTTCCTTTTTAAAAATGTACTTGAGCGTGTTCTCTGACAGGTCGGCTTCTTTTGCCAGAGCGCTTATCGACAGTCCGGATGATACCCTCAGACTGTCGATTGTGTTTGTTATCTGTTCAATGGCCCGCCGGGCAGCGTCGTCTTTGTTTTTCATCGCTTTCCGTAAGCCGATTAACACCGTATCCGTATTTTCCCAATCTTTGCACCGCTGCATTCTTGCACTGTTGCATCCTTGCATTGTTGCATCCTTGGTTTTTTCACATCCCGCCTTATCCGGAGCGAAAGAGCCGCGGATAAGCCGAAGGATTCGTATTTTGAGCTTCTTCAGGACAGGATCGGATCCGGCGCTCCCGCCGTGCAGTCACGGCGCTGCGGCTTTATTCGCCGGGCGTCAGAGATGCTCTTCGATCAGACTGCCTCCTCCGAAATACACTTCGAGCCTGCCGTCATGAAAAACCTTTATGCATCTTCAATCCGTTCTATCTTCGACTTCAGCGACCTGATCTGTTTTAACGCCTCTTCGAGCCTGACGCAGCCCGACGCGCCTTTTGCCAGTTTGAGCTCGCTCAGCCTTGCGCTTATTTCAGCCGATCTTGCCCTGTATAAATCCTGAGCAATGTAGCCTTTGCCGTAAAGCTGTTCAAGCATCAGCATCTGTCCGTTCAATTCGGCTATCTCCCGGTTGACGCTCACTGTACCGTCGTCGTTAAGTCTGTACTGCTGAATGGCGGAAGCAAGCTGCCCCTCGACGGCTGACAGCACGTCCCCGCCGAATCTCAGATTGTTCACCATGGTGGTAAAACCGTCTTCGATCCGTTCCGTTTGAACGTAGTGCGCGCTGCATTTGCCTGAATCATACAAATGGTTCCTGCAGCACCATCTCTCGCGTCCGTTGCTGACCTTCCGTCCAAGGATCGCTCCGCATTCTCCGCAGTAGAGTTTTCCGGTAAACGGAAATTCCCGTATCCCGTTTTTGTGCGAGCACTTCTCCGCCCTTTTCCTCATCAGTTCCATGGCCGCGTCGAAAACATCGCGGCTGACTATTCCGGTGTGAGTATTCTCGGCGTAGTACTGATCTTCTTCTCCCCGATTCTTTTTCAGTTTGAACGGGAAATCCGTTGTGTACTGCTTCTGAAACAGCGAGTCGCCTATGTTTTTTTCGTTTTTCAGAATCTCGGATATCCGTTCAGGCTGCCATCTGTGCTTCCCGGTTTTGGTCGGTATGCCTCTGCGCGTCAGTTCCGCGGCAATCTGTATTACCGAATCCCCGTTGAGGTAACTGTCGTAAATCTGCTTCACGACCGACGCTTCGGGTTCGTACGGTTCCAGAATGCCGTCCCTGCGTACAAATCCGTACGGCAGACTTCCGTTGTTGTATTCTCCGTCCGCCATTCGTTTCCGGTTTGCCAGGCGGACGTTCTGAGATATGGCGACCGATTCCTCCTGGGCTATTGCCGCAAACGTGTTGAGAAGCATTTCGTCAGCCATCGACTGAGTGTTGATGCCTTCTTTTTCGAACAGTACGCTGACGCCGAGAATCTTCAGTTTCCGGACGTATTCAAGCGCTTCCTTGACGTTTCTGGCGAACCGCGAGACCGATTTGGTAATGATCAGATCGATCTCCCTCAGTTCGCACATTTTGATCATTCTGAGGAATTCGGGACGTTTGCCGGCGGAAGTGCCGCTGATCCCCTCGTCCGCGAAAATATCCGCCAGTTCCCAATCCCTGCGCGATTCGATAAGCTCTCTGTATACTCTTACCTGGCGGGCGTAGGAATTCAGCTGATCGGCGGAATCTGTAGAGACCCGGCAGTAGGCGGCAACTCTGAGTCTGGTCTTTGCCTGTTTTGTTCCTGCATCGATCCTGATTACCTTAGCCAATGCCGTTTCTCCCTTTCTGTCAGCGTTCTCCGTCCCGGTGCCATACACATTATAATCATTACGGTTCACAAGTCCAGTCAGAATCGGCAGTTTTTTCGGAAAACAATTTGTAAATTTTTAATACCGCCGATCCCGGCTGAACACGGAGATTATTATGGGCAAACAGTTAATCCGGTCAGGACGATGTCCGCTCCGGTAAGCTTGAAATAGTATTTCTGCGCCCTCTTAAACTCTTCTGACGTAATGACGCCTTTCCTTTTCATTGACGCGAGTATCTCCATGATCTGAAGATACCCGGCGTTCTTAACTGCGTTCTCGGATGCCATTCTTCAGTTGAACCTTTTTGTGATTCCCAGCGCCTCATATCCTTCGCGCATGATCCGGAGCGCTTCGGTAAAAAGAAGAAAGGTCTTGTTGGACGTGATGAACGGATCGCCGAAGTCCTTCAGGTCGAAATGCTGCGTGCCTTCGTATATGTCCTGCGCAATTTTCAAAAGGGTATATGCATAGGTCGAGAGGTCGTGTTCGTCGATTGCGTCGAAATCGATTTCATTGCCGGAAATTGCGTTTCTGGCTCTTGACCAGAGAGATCTGTCGGCGGAAAGCAAAAACGCCGCCGCAAGAAAATCATTTGAGTATTTAAAGGTCGAGAGCAATATGAAGCTTTTGTATATCTTCTGGTGGGCCGGATTTTTGTAAACTACAGTCATTGTTTTGTCCTCTTTTTTGTTTTGAATTGTTTCATGTTTTGTTACCCGGACGGCGGCGTTTGATTCCGCCGTCCGGTGTCGTTTTGCTTGTGCGCCGTATTTTGTCTTTATTACCCCGGCGCAGGGCTTTCAGCAGACGAACGGCAGCTGACCGTTCTCATTGGAATCTCACCATCCCCGGGTACTCCGCGGACCGCGCCTTTCCGGCTACGGAAGTATCATTGTCACCGCTGTCTGTCATTGCATATTCCCGGATAGCAGTTCCGGACTTTGCCCGACGAGCAAAGCCCGCTTCGGCGCGGGCGGCTTCGGGCGGTTGCTTGCCTACTCATTCACACTCTTTTCGGCGGCAGCGGCAAAGTATCTGCTGAAGGATCTATTCAGTTGTCCGGGGAGTTTTAATCCGATTTTTAGCTGATTTTTCATCTCCCCTCACTAATCATCATTTTTCAGGCCTTTTCAGAGGTATATTCCGGGTGATTTTTCAAAAAAAGTGATATTTTTTTCTTCGCGAGCTCGATTGAGTCTCCTACGGTCCTCTGTATGACGCCTTCCTCCCGGGCGATGCGCTCCTGAGATTTCTTCCCGGCAAAGTAGGCGATGTACCTTTTTTTCTGTTTTTCGGTCAGACAGGCGTCGATAATTTTCATGGCGTTTTCGATTGTTCGCACGTCGGTGACCGGCTCCGATCCGTATCCGGTTATGAATTCGTCTTCTCCGGAATCCGCAAAAACGCCGTTTCCGCATTCTTCAAGACCTGACAGCGAAACCGTGTTTCTCCATTCGCATACGTCGGCACGTTCCTCTTCGCGGTATTCTTCATCAGAGAACGATTTTATCCTGTCGAACTGTTCGAGTGTCATCTCGGACTTTGAAAGCACTCTTCGCGTTTCGTTCCCGCACTCGCTGATATGGATCAGGATTATCCTTCCCGTCGGTTCGCCGTCCGCGTTCTTTTCTTTGACGTATCTGTCGATCTCGCCGTTTGCATATGAATAGACTATATCTTCAGTTCTTTTGTTGATGCTGTAATCCGTTACCTTTTTGAATCCCATTTTTGTAATCTCCTTAAGTTTTGAATCTGGTTTTGATTTGGATTTTCCGCTGAATTCAAAACCGGAGATTACGGGTATTTACATATGTAGCAGAGCCACTTGTGAAACATAAAAGCCCTTTCTCAAGCGGATGCTCTTGAAAGGACTGAAACCGTACGAAGCAAAAACCGAACAATCGGAAGGCAAAAAAACAGCGCCGCAGAAATCGGACCGGAACAAACAGATTGCTTTCAGGCTGCGGTCATTAGACCTGCAGCTGCAGTAATCTTATATTGTTCTCAATCCGGCTTCGTACGGCGCTTGGTAGCCTCTCAACACCTTCCGGGGTGTCGCTCTCCGCTTGCTCGATTAAAGTCGATTTGAAATGATATTAAATTGTAATTATCTGCCGGCGGTTTGCCGAACTTATTATCTTATGTTTTTCTTTTTCGGAGCGTACCTGACAGGCTTGTCAGGAGATGCGGTATGTTTGCCGGTTCTGAAATAAGACAGCCCCAGCGGACTTGTCAGTTTGCATTTCTGACATTTCAGATTCGGATAGCCGCTGCTGTCAGATGAAACTGTCATCATTGGCAGTCTGCAAACCGGACAGTTGACTTTTCGCTGTTCCAGCCTTGCGCTTTCTCTTCTGGAACGGTGTATCAGATACGTCTGGTTCGGAGTCAGCCGCCCCTGGTTGCGGTCATATTCGATATCTGAGTCATCAAAATCTCCGTCCTGAAGATCCTGACGGACGAATTCATCAAAACTGTGCCGCTCGAGATACCCGAGTTCTTTCAGCCTGATCTTCAATGCCTGAAAACTCACCCCGATGCCGTCTGCCATATACTGCATCCGTATTTTGTCTTCGGTTGGAATAATATTGTTGCCGTAAACTGTGAAATTGCGGCCTTCTGCAAAGCGTTCAATTGCACGTTCAATATTGAACCCGGGCATCAAAAGCGCGGCTCCGAGTTTGTCTGCGCAGTACTCCGGAAACCCGAATACATCCCGGAACTCATCCGGACGGTAAATGTGTTCCGGATCGAACTCATGATGCGCGCACGCCCTTATATCGGCAATCATAAGCTTTTCGAGAATAAAGTGCGCGGACTCATGAGCTATTGTAAATCTCTTTCGGCCGCTTTCGCTGACGGAGAGAAGACTTCTGCTCAAAACCATGGTCTTCCATGGATATACTATGCTTTTCATCACTCCGTTTTTCAGGATGCATACTGCATCTGAACCGTCTGCCAGATAGCCGAGCTTCATTTCATCTTTTCCCGCGAACGACTCATAGATAATACTCAGTCCAAGCACTTCGGTTGCCAGTCCCTCGATATCTACGCAAAGTGAATTGTTTGGGTGCAGATTGTATATCAGGCGGGCGTATTCTTCGCCGATTTCATCCGCTTCTGTGTTTGACAGCATTTTCTGCATTCATATGACCTCCGTTTGTTACCGGAATGACGTACCATCCCCTGTCATTCCTGTAGATGTATTTTTCCGCGCCTCCGATAATAACGGTATAGCGAATTCCTTCATAGCTGCCGCCGCCGGTTTTTGAAACGAAAAGAACACGGTCTATTTTCCAAAAGCGTCCGTCCGGCCAGTATATTACCGACGGCGTCTCGGAGCCGTCGCGCGCTCTGCTGCATTCGACCGCTATATATACTCTTCTCAATTCTGTCTCCAATCGGGCTGCAGCGTTCTCCGAACGCATTCCTTTTTCATTCGAGCCATTTCCCCGTCGGTGATCCTTTCTCTCGGATATACATACCACCCGCGGTAATCCTTGTAAACAGATCTTCTGACTCCGCCGATAACAACCGAGAAAAGCGTGGCGCCATCCTTTGCTTTGGGCAGCGGTTTTATCTGCTCGATGCCGTCGACTTCAAAGCTTCTTCCGTCAAACCAGTATATCCTGTTCGGCACTTCAATGCCCGATACGGTTTTGGCGGTATCGACCAGGACATACTGTCTTGGATTGTTTTCTTTCATTTGCGCTTTCCCTCAAAGCTTCTTAATAACAAATCGGGCTATCCCCTGGATTCTCATTCGGTCAAGAAGGATCTCCTTGCCGGGATATCTGCTTTCATTTTCATATGCTAGTCTGGCCTGTCCCTTTTTATTGGAACCCTTGTAGCGCTTGAGCGTGTTGGCTCCTTCATCGTCTATGGCAACGACAATGTCGTTTTTCTCGGGAATCTGGATGTTTTCAACGACGACGGTATCGCCGTCTTCAATTCCAGCGTCCTCCATAGAATCGCCGCGGGCTTTCAGTATGTACATTTCCCTGCTGCCGAAGATGGAGGCAGGAAGTCTTACATACTCATATATTTCCGCTTCTTCAAGCTGAGGATCTCCGCATTTGACAGATCCGACAACCGGCGCGGTGTTGACCCTGTCGGAAATCATTTCGGTTTTAGGAGTATCAAACTGCCTGTGACGGTATGTTATGATGCCTTTCTCATCCATCTCCTTAAGATAGGCGTGAACCCGGCTCTGAGGCATCCCGGCGTCTTTTGCGATGTCCGCAATTGTCGGTTCCCGCCCTTCCCTCAGTTTCCAGTATTCGATTATCTGAACGATCTTCTGAATTCTTTCGGGGTCCTTATGTCTCATGAAAATGTGTCCTCCGCGTCTATACGGAATTAAATTTTCCGTTTACGCATAATATTATAAGGCCTTGAACCGGATTTGTCAAGGCCTTTTTTGCGTTTTACTGTCGCTTGTAAGCGACACCACGTGTTTTTTTCCGTATCTTGTATTCCAACAGGGCAAAAACTCACGAAAAACTTACAATATGTAGTAGTCCGTCAAAAGATATCTTGAAAAAACCTGTCCGCTATTTCTTCCACGGCAGTTCATCTTCGGCTGCCTTGAAGTTGTAAACCGGCTTTATGATATCAACGATATCCACGGTTTCCCGGATAACGTCGATGATATCTTCTATCGGCTTATACGCCATTGGCGCTTCATCGATCGTCTGCTCGCTTACAGATGTGGTGTAAATACCTTCCATCGACTTTTTATATGCTTCGAGATCGATTTCTCTTTTTGCCTTCGATCTCGACATAAGCCTTCCGGCACCGTGCGGAGCGGAAAAGTTCCATTCAGGATTGCCTCTCCCGATTGCAATTACCGAACCGTCCCGCATATTGATGGGGATCAGCACCTTTTCTCCTTTATGTGCTGCGATCGCGCCTTTGCGAAGAATCATTTCATCGGTATCAATGTAGTTGTGTATCGTGTGGAAGGATTCAACGGCGGTCATCCCGGTCATTTCGAGAATCACCTCCGCCATCTTTTCGCGGCTTCTTCTTGCAAAGCGCTGGCATATATCTACGTCGTGCAAATAATCTTCAAGTGAAGGTCCGTACAACCAGCAGATATCTTCCGGAACATCAGTAACCTTTGCATCGTATTCAGCTTTCAGTGCTTTCAAGGCTGCCTGGATTTCAGAGCTTCTGCCATCGGCTTTGTAGGATGAAATAATCTCTTCGCGCTTAATCTGGAAGTCAGTCTTTCCGGAATGAAGTTCAACGGCAATGTTCTGATAAATCTCCGCGACCTGCTTCCCGAGATTCCGGCTTCCTGAATGTATCACAAGGTAGTATGTTCCGTCAGATGCCCTGTCGATCTCAATGAAGTGATTCCCGCCTCCTAGCGTACCGAGAGAGCGCTCGATCCTGCGGCTATAATACCGAATCAACGGCTTGCACCGAAGTCCGCTGATATCAAATATTTCCATTCCCGGACCGTCGGGCGCATTAAAACTCCCGTGCCATACGTCCATACCGGAAGGAATGTAGTGACACGCCTCGTCGATCTTTTCCAGATCGAGATCCTTATCGGCGAGCCTAACAGTGTACATCCCGCAGCCGATGTCCACACCGACTACATTGGGGCAAGCCTTGTCGGATATAGTCATGGTAGTTCCGATCGTGCAGCCTTTGCCGGCGTGCACGTCGGGCATTATTCTGACCTTGCTGTCTTTGGTCAGATCAAAGCTGCACATTCTGCGTATCTGTTCAATCGCGCCTTCGTCTATAATATCCGCATAGCACCTGGCTGCGGTTATTGTCCCGACAATTTCAATGGGTTTCATTGTTTCACTCCCTGGGTTTCGTATCATATGTTTCTTCTATTCTAAAGTGATATGACCCATCCGTGCTCGTTTTGATTGAGATGATGTCGCCGCTATCATTTAACTCAAGAAAAACAATAGAATCGTAGTTGTTTTCTTCTCCGTAGGCAAGTACAATACAACGTGTGCCCTTAGGATGCTCGGGGTTTTCATCATTTGTAATTACGGCTAAATGTGCATAGTATTTTTTCGGGGCGTTGTCATGTACGTACTTGATTCTATCGATAATTTCTTCGCGTCCGGTGAAGATCTTTCCGGTTCTGGCTGATTCGTATATTGCTCCTTCCGCTAGAACGTAGCGGAGACGCTCAGCTTCTCCTTTGACAAAAGTATACCTCAACAGGCGGAGATTATGATCATAATCTTTTATGAATCCTTCTTCGTAATCAAAAATCGCAACATCCCCCTGTATTATGCATGCACCGCTTATGATCGCTCCGGGTTTTATGTTTTTTCGCTGTTCTTCCGGAACCTGATTGATTGAATGCTCAAATTCAAGCCTTCCAACGTTGGTTTCGGCAAAACACCGAATAAATGTGTTGAATTTTCTGTTTTCCATTTCGAAAACACCATTATAAACATCTGAAACGGTTGCCTGAAACAGAACTATGTCATCTGTTTCATATTCTTTTCCCTCCTCATACAGTGCAGTACAATGATTGTGTAGAAATTCCGTTGCCAGTAGTGAACCGTTCCCAGGGAGTATTCTTTCTCCGTTTTCATCTGATGGTTGTGCTTCGACATACTCTTCTTCGCTTGAGTAGTATTCTATCCACAACGGAAGCGCAATAACCTGCGCTTTGATTTTGTCTCCCTCAAGGAAACTTGGCAAAACATCGGCAGTAATTAACTGTACAGGGATTAGTGAAGACTCGCCGTTGACTTTATCGGTCATAACTGTTCTTCGAAGTTTAGAACTTCCCTGAGGTGTAATATCTATACTGGAAAGAGTGATATCCCAAACACACTTTCCTCCACAGTGAGTATCCACACTTAAAAAGATTCTTTTGTCATCCTCATCAATTTCGGTTTGTACCCAGAATTCCGAATTGCCCATGCTTGTAAAAAGATAAGGCATATACGGCGGTCCGTAGTAGCATTTTATCGGTTTTCCACGCTCGGCAACATACTGTACAAAACGTTCGAACAGTTCGTCAGTGCTTACCAGAGAGCCTAATCCAAAATTGTCAAACATTCGAGCCATAATTATTCCCCCTTACTTTGCAGCGTTTGATTTCTATTCCGTGGTAATCAACGGCCTTTTCTTTTTTCTTTTTTTCAACTCTTTTTCTGCATTTAGGCAGGCAACGAACCGGTCGGAAGGATTCGGGTAATCATCAATCATTTCAGTCAAATCCATTCTTTCCTGAATGTTCTTTTTCTCCCGATCGCTGCAATTGCGATCCATCCACTTTACCGCTTCTTCCACTCCCATTCTTCGCATGAGATCTTTTTTTGCGACCCCCTCTTCAATGAAGCCAACGGTGTCCGAATGCTTTTTATACCCTTCCAGAACAAATCCTATCGAGTAAAAACCGTAATAAACACTAAAACAGCGTTCTTCGTTCTCGACACGTTCGCAATCAAGTGCATTCTTCTTGAGAAAACCATAAAAACCATTTACTCTCTCAATAAAAGGGACTTCAGGATCCTTAAGCAGTGTAACGGAATAGCAGGAATACATACCGTCCGCCCCGATTCTTTCGTGGATCTTCCGAACTTTCCAAAGGCGGAGAATTTCTTTTTTGATTCCGCTCTGAAGTTCCCGTTCGCGAATTCTCAAGGAAATGAACGTATCATCGAATAATAGATCTTCGGAAGTCTTTTTGGTTTCCGCGTCATACAGAATCAGATCGTTTCCTGCCGCAAACGAGAACAAAAAATGGCGGATCTCTTTAGCACGAGAATATGAAGTAACTATATAAATATACTCGGAAATAACTCTATTTTTTTGAGATGTGCAGGCAAAAACTTTGCAAAGATCTAACAGCGTGTTCTCAATGACCGTCTTGGCTCTTTTTGCGTAAAATGGAACTGTGAAGTCTGCGATATCATTATTCAACCGAATCGATTGCAATGCATATGCCCTGTTGATAATCTCTACACAGTCGTCAACGGATGCCGCGGCATTGGGCTTAAACATAAAAAGAGTGTATCGCATTTTTTCTCTTTTTGAATTCTCCTTTCTCTTATCGCTCTTTTACTGCCTCAGCGATTCGGACAAATTCCTCCGGAATTCTGTTTATGCACTCCTGCTTCAAATCATCCGGCACACCGTAATAAGCCTCAGCCATCCCTCCCGCAATGCACGTCAGCGTGTCGCAGTCTCCGCCGAGAGACACGGCTGTTCGAATGACGTCTTCGAAACTCGTTCCCTCAAGGAACGCGGTCATTGCTTCGGGTACGGTTTTCTGACAACTGCACTCGAACATATAAGACGGACGTATCTCGTCGCAAGTCCTGGAGAGATCATACCCGAATTCGCGTATTATGTATTCTTTGATCTCTTTTTTAGATTTCCCTGTGCGGGCGAGAAATATCGCGCTTGCGGTGGATTCGGCACCCTTAATTCCTTCGGGATGATTGTGCGTAACCTCGGCGGAAAGGCGGGCATAGTGCCGCGTCTCTTCTATTGTATCGTAAAGCCACCCTGCGGATGAAACACGCATTGCGGATCCGTTTCCGTAGCTGCCGTACGGTTGGGGATCATTGCTTCCAAGCCATTTCCAAAACATCCTTCCATATCCGGCAAGCGGATATTTTCGTCCGAAATACCGCATTTCTTCAACCAGCGCGAATTTTACCATATCATCCGGGAGCCCCGTGGTATTGATCAGTGCGTCGGCAACCGCCGCAGTCATTACGGTGTCGTCCGTGAAGTCAGAACGTGTGATAAACAGCGGAAAATCTTTTGTCTTACGGCTTCTTCCGAATTCATAAGGCGATCCGATAATATCGCCAAGCATAGCACCGTACATATCTTTTAACCTCCCTGGATTGTCCGGAACTATTATACCAGAACGCCCCGGAAAAATGGTCGTTTCTCAAACGACAATTATTCCGGAGGCGATCTTTATTGGTGTGGAAATGCAATTACAGCCCAAGCAGAGGCTGACCGTATTTGAACAGCGCTGCATTTATCTCCATAATATCATAGTTTTGTTTGCTTATGAAGTATCTGATTATGAGATCAAATTTGCTGCTGTACGACAGCGCGAATCCTGCTCTTGAAAGCAGAGATTCCGTCGTTTCGATATTGAGTTTAAGCGCTATCGCAAGCGCTATCGCCGTTTCCTTTTTTGGCTTGTAATCATCTCTGCATCTGATGCTTGAAAAGAGCTTTCTGTCGATATTGGCACTTTTGTAGACCTGAACGTCCGTCATTCCGCTTTCATCGATCAGTCGGAAGAGCATGTCGCGGAAGGAATCCAGTCTCTGGCGGAGGAGTCTGTCTAAATCATCCTTTTCCGTTTCATTCGATTCTGTAATCGAGTAGCAGACATGCTCTTCGTCTTTGGGAGGACGTTCTTCGATATCCGCATCTATTGAAAATCGGACGGAATCATCTATGTCTTCGGACCGGATCTCGCTGTCGGCGCTGATCTCGGATTCTCCGGGTGCGGGACTGTCGCCGAAAGACTCTTCCGGCTCATATCCCGACAAGCGCATAAGCTCCTTTTCCAACTCCTCCCGTTCTACATCCGTCATTTCGTCATAGTTCATGATATACTCTTCTTGCTTGAGAAGAAGCGTTTCATAATTGCCTATGTACTGCTCAATGTCTCCGAAGAGTTCTTTGGAAAGGCGAAATGAGTCGATATCGAACACGACCAGCGTCACGTCCATATCATGAGTCAGGAGGAATCTGCCTATTTCGGATAAGGCGATGTTCAGCGCTTCGTCCTTGGGGAACCCGTAATTTCCGGTAGCAATTAGAGGGAAAGCCACGCTCTGACATTTCAACATTTCGGCAAGTTGAAGCGAGTTGGTATAGCAGTTCCTCAGAATATCCCGTTCACCATGATTTCCGTCGATCCAGGAAGGACCGACAGTGTGAATAATGTATTTTGCGGGAAGGAAATAAGCGTGCGTAAAATCGGCGTCTCCTCTTGCGATTCTTCCGATATGACGTCTTTCCTCTAATACCAACTCTGCGCCGGCAGCCTTATATACTGCGCTGTCGGTCCCGGACCCGATAACAGGATTCGGATTTGCGGTGTTTACGATAGCGTCGGCAGTGACTTTTGTTATATCGTTTCTGATAATCTTGAACGGCATACTAAATCACCTCCCGAGGACGGTTTTTTCTGTTTTCAGTCTAAAAATGAAAAAACTGAAACTATATCAGTTAAATATCGAACTCGTCTAGAATTGCCATCTCATCGACCCAGGTCGGATCGGTCTTTATTTCAGTTACTGTTTTCCCGCAATTCGGACAAACGTCAGCCGGTTCGCGGAAGCGCTTTCCGCATGATTTGCATCTGTACGTGTCCGGATCAAAGAGGTGTTCCTCTTTCAGCCAGACCGTGGTATTGTGGTCTTCGTTTGATGTGAAGAGAGAACGAAAAAATGACATTTCAGCCGCCTTTTTAATCTTTACACCCCATTCAATGAGGTCGTGTATTTCTGATTGTTATTCGAATTGCTCCCGCGGGATGAAACCGGGATTTCTAATCTCTCCTCTGAAAACCGAAGCGCGAAATCCAACTCCGTCATCCTTATCCGCTAGATGATCCAGCGCTTTTTGGTAGTACACTTTTGCCTGCGCAATCCCTGCATGCAGCTTCAGGTATTCTATGTCTTCCTTCAAAAGAATGATTTCGTCAAGCCGCTTTAACGCCGCTTCATCAAGCGGTGCGGTCCCGTCCACGAACGAAGAGTGATCAAACATAATGCTGTAATACTCTCTGAGTTCGTCGCTCGGCGCGCCGTCGTAGATACGTTTCCAGTACGGATTGGCCATAAAAGCATCAAACCCTTTTCCCATCTTGATCCTCCGGTTCAAATAACAGTTGTGTCATAAGTGATCCCGTGGCTGTCCATGAATGCCAGCAGTCCGGAAAGGTTTCCTCTTTGTGACAGCTCAATAATTTCATTTAGATTGAGAAGAGAAAACAGTTTTTCAGTTTCTTTTTCGGACAGGGTGTAGTGGCCTTCGCTGTCATAATTATCGCCGTATACTTCTGAAGTAAGTGATAGACACCCGTCAAAAATATCCCCGCTGAGGCAGATATATCGCTGTGCATAGCAAGTGAAACTCAAGTTGCAAGTCCGTTCCTCAGAATCCGTCAGCAGTTTAATTGCTTCAGCATATTTTTGCACTCTTTTTATGGCTTTCCCGTCGACTGTATTCACACGGCTCAAATCACTGTTGTGCCGCAGATCCGCTAGTTTTACCGCCCTTGCAATCGGATTGGATTTGATCTTAGCGACATAGTCCATATACGGCACTGACTTGTCGTGCGTCATCAGCGCCAGCGCGTTAATTACTTCGTCAGGGAAGCCCATTGCTTTTATGTCGCCGAGAGAATAATCGGTATCCTCAATCACGTCGTGAAGCAGCGCGACAATAGTCGTCTGTTCATCCTGCATCTGCTCGGCTAGATGAAAGGGATGATAAACGTATGGCATTCCGCTTTTGTCCTTCTGATCCTTATGGGCTTCGAAGGATAATTGTAAAGCTTTTTTGGTCAATTCTGTGTAAATCAAAGGACTCCTCCGTTCGGTTGTTCCAACATGAATTCTTAGTTTGTCCCATTGTTCATTAAACTTGAAGTGCATTGAGCTTCTTTTTAAGCTCTTTGATTACTTCCTGCTTCCTTCCGTATTCAGTAAAAGCCTCCACAATAACATCATCTTCTTCAAAGCGAGGACGAGAAATATACTTCTTATCAAGAATGAAAGTTTTGACATCACTTTCAAACTGTACAGTAACCTTGTTGATATCTTGAGATATTACGGTTCCAACACCATACCCGACTGCTGTTACCTCTACTCCGATGAGAGAAATCTCTGTGTATTCCACACAAGAGAGTTCAACCTCTTCAATCTCTCGCTCTAATTCCCGAATGCTTGCAAGACGTGCCTCTTCAAGTTCCGCTGCTTTCTCGGGCGTTATCTCATTCGTTTTTCCTTTTTTCTGTGCTTTTTTTCTTGTTGCGGGAGCGATAAGCCCATCATAGAAGTTATAATGCAGCGAACAATACATAAGATCGAAAGCTAACATGTGAAGCGATTCATCGCGGTAAAACTCATCTGTAAGCTTTTCAAAGTGTTTTTGAAGCAGACGATCGTGTTCTTTCAATGCGGAAACAACTTCATCGCAGAGAGTGTAATAATTCTTAAGGCTGAAGTCTTGTCCAACCCCTATCCCGAGTTCAAAAGCCGTATATTTTGCCATTGCGTTAGCTTCGCTGGCTTTGTATGCGTAATTGAATTCCGGGTCCATCATTGACAGGAAGACAGAAACCGCATGCCTGTCCATTTTGAATGACCAGTTTCTAGGGAAATACCGTTGACGCAATTCTTCGTATCCGTCAAGAAAATCATCCATACATTTCTGGACTGCTGAAATATCTCTGTTTGTATCAGCAAAAAGGACGCTGTTAAAAAGGCGCTCAACTTCAGCTGGATCCTTCTCCCATATCTTGGTCACCCCGCTTGCGGGATGCATACGGCTGTTATCTATGAATAACGAAAAGTCTCCTCTGGCAGCATTGAATCTGTCTATGAATGTGCTGAAAGCAACAACTGGTTTGAACCACTCGTTGCGCCAGGTTTTTGTCGCGCGCCATTTGAAAAGCTCATCATGCTCGCTGCTGTAGAGAGAATCCATGCTCATTTCATAGCGGTCTATAAGTTCATGAAGGTTGTCTTTATACATAATAGGTACCTATGATTGCTTAAAAAGGGAGACCATTGTCGTCCTGTTTCTTTTCCAGTGCGTTGTATGCCTTTATCACGAAATCAGCGTACTCGTCTTTTACATCTTCCGGACTCTTGATCTTTACCAGTCCGCCGAATCCAACAATCCAGGAGAACAGTACTTTGTTGACAGCAACTTCGACAACGACCCGGAAGTTCTCCATGTCGCAAGCGTATGTAGTGACATCCTCACCGAAACGGTCAATGATGGCATCCATAACCGAGTTGTTGCATATCAATTCTACAGTTCGGCGCTCGGAACTGAACATGTGATACATCGTATTGATGTACTTGTCGAGGTCGAATCCTTTCGGCATTGGAATTGCATTGTCTTCCAGAATCTTTGGATTCGAGACCATGCGGTCGACTCGCCAGTTTGTGACATGTTTGTACTTCTCATACCATCCGACAACGTAATAGAAATCTCCGTTCCAAACAAGTCTCCACGGGCTGAATTTGTACCAGTATCCATCGTAACGCGGTTTGCGATCCTTCCTGGCATTGTACTCAAAGTACTGGAAAGAGATTTGTTTCTTCTGTGTAATAGCAGCATTGATTACGTCAATGATGTTCAGGATCTTCTTGTTTGATCCTTTAATCCGGCGCTCAACGGAAACATTGCGGATCATACGCTCGGCAGCATTCTTGCCGGCCATAGCGCTTATCTTCTCGATGAGTTTCTTGCTCTGGCTGGCGGGGATAAAGCGAGCCGATGCAATTGCGTCAATTATCAGACGAAGTTCCGAATCAAGAAAATATCTATCGCGAACATAGTACTTATTCTGTGACGATTTTTTAAGGCAGATATCCATCCCAAGGTTTTGAAGTATTTCTATATCAGCGCCAATTGTCACGCGATACGTGGTCATGTGATACTCATCTTCTAGCATCTTCATCAATTGAGATGTTGTCAGACTGTGTTCACCGTCAGTATGCTCATATAAGATTTTGGCCAATAAAAACGGGCGAATTTTAGCATCGTTATCCATTTTTCATTCCTTCAAATCGGTACTATTGGCATTTTGATTGATTCGAAATATTGGAGCTAATTTTGTGAATAAAGTAGTCCAATTCTTCTTTTTTAACTCACATTCCCATATTCTAATTACTATCCATCCTCTTTTTGTAAAAAGACTATTAACTTCCTGATCGTGTATTTGGTTTTTTAATCGTTTTGTGCGCCAGTACTCATCGTTATCATTTGGAGTAGTATTTCTGCAATTATGGCCATGCCAAAAGCAACCGTCAACAAATATTGCAATTTTGGGTTTGAGAAACACAAAATCCGGATGTCCTTTTATCGGATAATGCCTTCTCCATCCTTTGATACCATGCTCATCAAAAAAAGATATTAGTGTTAGCTCTGTCGATTTATTTCCGGAAGATCTTACAGAGCGCATTATTTCGGATCTTTTTTTTGAATCAAAAACATCAGCCATTTGTTTTTATCATTGACATAAACGAGAATGTGCTTCTTCAAACTTCTTTACAAAGTCCAGAAGGTCGCTTTCAATGTTTTCCCACTCGTCGTTCAAATTAATTGTTTTGACAATGATATTGGTATCTGTAATAGGAAACACCTTCCCGGTTTTCAACAAATCGTTTACCATAGGGTACAACAAAGCGCCATATTTCTTTCCTTCAAAATTACTATCTAAAAGATATCCACGGATTTGATTAAGATGAGATGTCCTTATACGTTCATCTTCGGGATTCATATAAGCATCTACAAAAGTCTTATGATAGTATTTTGCATCGAAAATTAGTTGTAACCTTGTTGCTCTGTTTTCGATTACGATATCAGTGCGCCTGTCACCGGGATCAGTATCTATGTCAAATAAACCGCCCCATATGTTTTCTGCATTTTGGTCTAAATTCCAATTAATCTTTGGCGCGTGAACCTTATAATACCTTTTATCCAAATTAAGAGAATAAAGAGTTAGAAGTAATAATTCAAAGAC
>JAEEGI010008591.1_pt1 | contig 22513 bp, 18 predicted proteins | sample 8958751 | NCBI WGS metagenome assembly JAEEGI01 (sample SAMN16246545, study PRJNA631951) | gut metagenome | biome: gut microbiome; feature: rumen; material: KS-attached | host: Bos | place: Iran: Karaj | collected 2018-10 | reverse complement strand
GATCGGTTCCATGCTTCTTTCAATACGGCATTTAATGCTACGACAGATAAGTATAAAGGGGTGGTTGAGAAGCTGGTACGCAAGCCCTTTGCTATTATCGTGACCGTCCTTATCGGTATCGTAGTATTGGTGGCTACGATGGCTACGACCAAGACCGGTTTGGTACCTGACGAGGATACAGGAACGATTTTCTGTACTATCTCGATGCCACCAGCTACCTCTGTGGAGCGCACCAAGCGTATCATCAGTCAGGTGGATAGTATACTGGGTGCCGATCCAGCCATCCAGAGTCGCGAGCAGATTCAAGGTTATAACTTCATAGCAGGTTCTGGCTCTGACCAGGCAACCTTCATTATTAAGTTGAAGCCGTTCTCAGAGCGACAGAAGGGATTTTTCTGGAAGCTTAGCGGACTATGGCAGGGTGACGGTATCTACCGTTTTTTCCTCAATCCGTACGAGTCGAATGGTGTGCTTGCTCAAATTTACCTGAAGACAGCTCATATCAAGGATGCACAGATTCTGGCGTTCGCACCACCTATGATTCCTGGATTCTCTGCAAACTCAGGTATATCTATCGTGATGCAGGACCGTACCGGCGGTTCTCTTGATAAATTCTTCGGTATTGTAAAGGATTACCTTGCTGAATTGAACAAACGTCCAGAGTTCCAAACGGCACAGACCTCCTACAACCCGAACTATCCACAGTACATGTTGTATGTTGATGTCGCTAAGTGTAAGCAGTCTGGCATCTCACCAAATACGGTGCTTACCACGCTGCAAGGATACTATGGTGGCCTATATGCTTCTAACTTCAATGCTTACGGTAAACTCTATCGTGTGATGATTCAGGGCTCGCCGGAGACCCGTATGACACCAGAGTCGCTGAACAGTATCTATGTCCGTACACCGGGTGGCATGTCTCCCGTACAGGAGTTCTGTCGTATGGAACGTGTCTATGGACCGTCGAACATCAACCGCTTCAACCTGTTTACCGCTATCAACGTAACGGCGACAGTGGCTGATGGCTACTCTACGGGTGAGGCTATCAAAGCAGCCCAGGAAGTGGCTGCAGAGATGTTGCCACAGGGTTATACCTACGAATATTCAGGTCTGACTCGTGAGGAGGCGAAGGCATCGAACACCACAGCTGTTATCTTCGTGTTGTGTATCATCTTTATTTATCTTATTCTGTCGGCACAGTATGAATCGTATATCCTACCGCTTGCCGTAGTACTCTCTGTACCCTTCGGTCTAGCAGGCTGTTTCTTGTTTACTATGCTTTTCGGACACTCCAATGATATATACATGCAGATTTCACTGATTATGTTGATTGGTCTGTTGGCGAAGAACGCCATCCTGATTGTACAGTTTGCCTTGGAGCGTCGTCAGACGGGTATGGCGATCTCCTGGTCGGCAATCTTGGGTGCTGCAGCTCGTCTGCGTCCTATCTTGATGACTTCATTGGCGATGGTTATCGGTCTGTTGCCGATGATGTTTGCCTCAGGTGTAGGTAAGAATGGTAACCAGACACTGGGTGCCGCTGCTGTGGGTGGTATGTTGATCGGTACACTCTGTCAGATAATGGTGGTTCCCGCTTTGTTCGTTATCTTCCAGTCATTACAGGAAAAGGTTAGTCCGATGAAGTTTGAGGATGAAGAGGAGAACTCTGATGTTGCCACAGAGATTTCCCAGTATGCTCATCGTCCTGTAGACTATAAATTAGAGGAGTAAGAAAGTATGAAGAAGATCATGATATTCGTTGCCGCAACGATATTATTTGGCGGTTGTGGTGTATATAATAAGTATGAGCGTCCAGAAGTGGATACGAAAGGGCTCATTCGTGATGCAGTTAGTGATGTGGATACATTAGTGGTAGCACCGCAAGATACAGCTTCGTTTGGTAACCTGCCCTGGCGTAGTATATTCACGGACCCGCTACTGCAAACCCTTATAGAACGAGGATTGCAGAAGAATGCCAATCTGCAGAATGCGGCTCTCACTGTCCAAATGTATGAGGTTATGTTGAAGGCAGCAAAGCTAGCATTCCTGCCGGCCATTAATTTTGGAGGCAATTCTGTCGGTTATATCCAGACGCTTTATACGGATCCTTCGCAGACTCTCAAATCCTACACGTTCCCAATGACAGCTTCATGGACCTTGGATCTCTTCGGCAATATCTTGTCACAGAAGCGTTCTACCCAGATGAAGTTACTTGGTTTTAAGGACTATCAAATGGCTGTGCGTGCACAGGTTATCAGCGGTATTGCCAACAGTTATTATACCTTGTTGATGCTTGATGAGCAGCTCCGTATTGCTACGGAGATGTCGGGCATGGCGAAAGAGACCTGGGAGATGATGAAGTTACAGTATCAGCTGGGACGTATACGTTCTACTGGTGTACAGAGTGCGGAGGCTGCCTATCTGTCCACACAGACACAGATCAATGAGTTTAAGCGTCAGATACGTGCCACAGAGAATGCCTTGTCTTTACTGATAGGACAGGCAGGTCAGCAGATTCCTCGTTCTACACTCGCAGAGCAATCACTTCCTTCTGAGTTCTCTACAGGTGTGGGCATGGCGCTACTGAAGAATCGTCCTGATGTTCATAATGCTGAGATGCAACTGGCTTCCTGCTTTCATGATGTGCAGACCGCTCGCTCAAAATTCTACCCCACGATTAGTGTAGGCTTTACAGGATCCTTCGGTAATTCTGGTGGTACACTCAATCCTGGTAAATGGCTTACTAATCTCTTTGGTAATCTCACACAGCCCATTTTCAATCGTGGTGCCTTGACTGCTAATCTTAAGGTGTCAAAGATACAGTATGAGCAAGCTTTTAATACTTGGCAGAATGCTATCCTCTCGGCTGGTAATGAGGTCAGCAATGCCCTCGTTAATTATAATAGCTATGATAGAAACAGCAAACTGGAAGCACAGCGTGTTGAGATTCTCGCAAAGAGTGTGGAGGATACTCGTGCACTTTACAAGAGTAGTGGCTCTTCCTATCTGGAGGTCCTGACGGCGCAGACCCAGTTGCTCAATGCCCAACTTAACAAGGTTAACAACGATTTTGCCAAGATGCAGACGGTGGTATCACTATATACGGCACTCGGTGGCGGAGGAAAATAAGTTTATAGTTTATATTAAGAGTTTAGAGTTATGGCAAGTGAAATAAGTCCCAAGGCCGAGATAGATCCCAGAGCGAAGATCGGCAATAATTGTAAGATATTCCCCTTTGTGTATATCGAGGGTGATGTGGTGATTGGCGACGACTGTATCATCTTCCCCTTCGTCAGCATTTGTAATGGTACCCGTATGGGTAATAAGAATAAGATTCACCAAGGTACAGTCATTGGAGCTTTGCCTCAGGACTTTGAGTTCTGTGGTGAAAAGACTGAGTGTATAGTTGGTGATAATAACATCTTCCGCGAGAATGTGGTTGTCAATCGCGCTACTCATAAAGGTGGGAAGACTATTATAGGTAACGACAATGTACTGATGGAGGGCGCCCATATCTCTCACGATACGAAAGTGGGTGATCGATGTGTCTTTGGTTATGGTACTAAGATCGCAGGTGACTGTGAGATTGAGGATGGCGTGATATACTCTTCCAGTGTTATTGAGAATGCCAAGACCCGTGTGGGACGTGGGTCTATGATACAGGCAGGAACTACGTTCTCTAAGGACGTGCCACCTTTTATTATCTGTACTAAGAATGTGGAGTATGGGGGTGTAAATATGCAGGTGGCTCGTCTTCATGGTGTTGATGAGAAAACGTTGAAACATATAGCTAATGCCTATCGCCTTCTGTTTCATGGTAAGACCTCCACGTTTGATGCTGTCAACCAAATAGAGGAACAGGTACCTGATGGACCGTTTATCCGTCACATCATCGAGTTTATCCGTGCCTCTAAGATAGGCATCATTACGAAGATGTAAATCCTAATAACTTGCAGAGCAGGGTATCCCTGCCGCTATCACACGGTCGCGAATGGCATCCAACTGTTCGCGACTTGCTTTTTCTAATCCTTGCGCTGGTGTCTCACGGTCAATGGTATAGACCATCACTTGCTGGGGCTTGATTTGCTTGATGATCTCCAGCCAGGGAACTACATATTCTTCACCGGTGTTGTCAACGGACTCCATTGACTGTTGAATAGTACCCCGCATGAACATCGTTTGGATAATGAGATGTCCGTGGAACGCCTTCATATGTTCAATGATGGCATTGACATCATAAGTGCCGTTGGGATGGTCTACCTTATTGATATAGTCGGGATCAACGGTGTCCAGTTTGAGAATGTTGTCATCTACTTTCATCAAAGCATCATGAACCTGCTGGCGGTGGATCATTGTCGAGTTACTCAGTACGCATACTTTCGCTTTTGGACAGTATTGGTCACGCAACAGAATGGTGTCATCGATGATCTCCGCAAAATGGGGATGGCACGTCGGCTCTCCATTCCCTGCGAAGGTTAGCACGTCGGGCAACTGTCCTTCAGTTGTCATCTTTTGAAGCTTCTTCTCCAAAGCTTGTGTTACTTCTTCTCGAGTAGGCAAGGGAAGGGTAGGTCGGTGGTCTTCATTAAAGCCGCACTCACAATAGATACAGTCGAACGAACAAACCTTGCCATCAGCAGGCAGAAGGTTGATACCCAAGGAGATACCCAGTCTTCTACTGTGTACCGGACCGAATATAGGGGAGGGATAAATAATCGTACTCATAGGTGTCGTGTTATCATTTCGATTGCAAAATTAGTAAATAAAACGTAAATTGTTTTGTTTTTAGACTGATTTATTGTAAATTTGCAGCAAATTAGGTGTATTACGTCTAAAAAGGAAATGGGAAACAAAAGAAAAAGAACCCGCAACCGTCGTGGTATGCAGGTTGTTACGCTTTGTATCAGTACTACAATGGTATTGATATTATTAGGTATGGTGGTGTTTTCTGTCTTACTGGCTCGTAACTTGTCGAACCATATGAAAGAGAATCTGACCGTTACTGTAATGCTGAAAGATTATGTATCCGTAAACCAAGCACATCGTCTCTGCCGTGACCTGTACCATCGTCCCTTTGCTCGCAATATCGATTATATCAGCAAGGAACAAGCACAGAAGGAACAGACGAAAGAACTGGGTAGCGACCCATCGGAGTTTCTTGGCTTCAATCCCTTTTCTGCCACTTTGGAGATTCAGTTAAAGTCTGATTATGCCAACCGTGACTCGCTGAAATGGATTGTCAAGGAGATACGGAAGGATGCTCGTGTCAGTGATATCGCCTACATGGAGGATCTCGTGGATCAGGTGAATTTCAATCTGAGTCGTATCAGTATCATTCTGTTGGTATTGGCGGTACTGCTAACCTTCGTATCTTTCTCCTTGATAAGTAATACTGTACGCCTGAGTGTTTATGCCCGACGTTTTATTATCCATACCATGAAACTGGTTGGCGCATCCTGGGGGTTTATTCGTCGCCCGTTCATTCGCAATGCCGTCATGGTAGGGCTCATCGCAGCCATCCTGGCGAATATCGTATTAGGTGCCTGCTTCTATGGGTTGTATTTGACACAGCCAGGTATACTGACTATTATACAGTGGGAGGAACTTGCCATTACAGCTGGTGCGGTATTTCTTTTCGGACTATTAATCACGGCGCTGTGTGCATGGCTTGCCGTCAATAAGTTCTTGAAGATGACGGCAGGAGAGCTTTATAAGATTTAGTTTATAGTTCAAAGTTTGTTATTTATGGATAAGAGAAATTTAGCATTTGATCGTGTCAACTATATTCTTTTGGTCGTGGGCATGGCGATTGTTGTCATCGGTTTTATCTTGATGAGTGGGGCCGGCTCTACGGAGAGTGCTTATAACCCTGATATCTTTAGTGCCCGTCGCATCAAAGTAGCCCCGCTGGTATGTCTCTTTGGCTTTGTGTCTATGATTTATGCCGTAATGCGTAAACCTAAAGATAAGGAGGTAGAGAAATGAACTGGTTGGAAACGGTTATTATTGCTATCGTTGAAGGTTTGACGGAGTTCTTGCCCGTGTCATCTACGGGACATATGATTATCACTCAGAACTTGTTGGGAATCCCTCAGGGCGACCCGTTCGTCCATGCTTTTACATTCATTATTCAGTTTGGAGCCATCTTGTCGGTAGTCTGTCTCTATTGGAAGCGATTCTTCCAGTTAGACCATAGTCCGGCACCTGCGGACAGCAATCTGTTGCAGCGATTCAAACATAAGTATTATTTCTACTGGTTACTAATCGTCGGTGTCATTCCTGCTGTCGTGATAGGACTGTTAGCAAAGAAGTCCGGACTGCTGGACTGGTTGCTCGACAGTGTATTGGTGGTTGCTATTATGTTGGTAGTGGGTGGTATCTTCATGCTGTTCTGTGACAAGTTGTTCAATAAGGGCTCAGACAATAATAAGGTCAACGAGAAACGTGCGTTTAATATTGGTCTTTATCAGTGTATCTCTGTGATACCAGGTGTGTCACGCTCGATGGCAACCATCGTGGGCGGTATGACACAAGGATTGACCCGTAAGCGTGCGGCGGAGTTCTCCTTCTTCCTGGCCGTACCAACTATGGCAGGTGCTACGTTGCTTGACTTGATGGACCTGCTGAAAGAGGATGCCGCATGGGCTACTCCACATAACATCACCATGTTGTTGTTAGGATGTGCTGTCGCCTTTGTGGTTGCTCTGTTTGCCATGAAATGGTTTGTGTCTTTCTTAACAAAATATGGCTTTAAGGCATTTGGTATTTATCGTATCATCGTCGGTGGTATCATCATCGTGTTGTTGCTGACGGGTCACTCTCTTGCAATGGTTGACTAATGAACTTCCTGACAGGCGAATATATCTACATTAACAAGCCCTACGGTATGACATCGTTTGGTGCCTTGGCGTATGTCCGGACTCGTATCTCACGGAAAGTGGGAGTTAAACGAGTCAAGACGGGACATGCCGGAACTCTTGACCCCTTGGCAACTGGGGTACTGATACTCTGTACGGGAAAGAAGACCAAAGAGATAGAACGCCTGCAGCTTCATGACAAGGAATATACCGCTACGCTGCAATTGGGTAGTACCACTCCTAGTTATGACCTTGAGCATGAGGTGGATCAGACTTACCCTACGGAGCATATCACCCGTGAACTGATAGAGGAAGTGCTGACGAGTTTCGTTGGCGACATTCAGCAGGTGCCTCCCCAATATTCTGCCTGTAAGATAGGGGGCGACCGTGCCTATGAGTTGAAACGTAAGGGTAAGGAGGTGCAGTTGGCTGCCAAGACGATTCATATCAGTGAACTGGAGCTCACCGACTTCCAGCCAAAGACTATGCAGATGAGTATCCGTGTCTGTTGTGGCAAGGGTACCTACATCCGCTCTCTGGCTCGTGACATCGGAAGGGCTCTTCACAGCGGAGCTCATTTGACAGCACTCTGCCGCACGCGACTGGGGAGTGTGCGCATTGAAGACTGCATCACCATCGATAATTTCTCTGCTTGGCTTGACCAGCAAGAGATCGAGGAATTGTCATATCATAATAATGAAATCCAGAAATAATTAAATAATCAATGAAACTATCACAATTCAAATTCAAACTGCCGGAGGCACAGGTGGCATTAGAACCGCCTCACAAAGTTTTTGAGAACGAGGATGGTACGGTAGAGAAGGTCTACCGTCGTGATGAATGTCGTCTGATGGTGGTACACCGTAAGAGTCAGACCATCGATATGTTCCAGAAGGATGACAAAGGTAAGTATACCGACCAGCCGCTGTTGTTCCGAGATATTGTGAACTACTTCGAAGAGGGTGATGCTATGGTCCTTAACGACACGAAGGTGTTCCCGGCACGTCTCTATGGCACGAAGGAGAAGACGGATGCCAAGATCGAGGTGTTCCTGTTGCGTGAGCTTAATGAGGAGTTACGTCTTTGGGACGTCCTGGTGGAACCGGCTCGTAAGATCCGTATCGGCAACAAACTGTTCTTCGAGGATGATGGTCCAATGGTAGCTGAGGTGATAGATAATACCACCAGTCGTGGAAGGACACTGCGTTTCCTCTATGACTGTCCTCACGATGAGTTCAAACGTGAGCTGTTCGCCTTGGGCTCTGCACCTGTTCCTCGTTATATTATTGATAATCGTGAGGTGACAGCGGATGATATGGAGAACTTCCAGACCATCTATGCTAAGAACGAGGGAGCCGTGACGGCTCCAGCCTCGGGACTGCATTTCAGTCGTGAGTTGATGAAGCGTCTGGAGATTTATGGAGTTAATTTCTCTTATATCACTGTCCATTGTGGCTTGGGTTGCTTTGACCCGATAGAGGTAGAGGACCTTACCAAGCATAAGATGAGCTCGGAGCAGATGATGATCAAGGCGGAAGCATGTAAGGTGGTGAATGACGCGAAGGCTGGCGGTCATCGCATCTGCGCTGTGGGTGTCAGCACCCTACGTGCCACGGAATCGGCAGTGGGTACTGACGGTCTGTTGAAGGAGTTCGACGGATGGACGAATAAGTTCATCTTCCCTCCTTATGATTTCGGACTCGCTAACTCGTTGATCTCTAATTTCTACCATCCCGAGTCTACCATGATGATGGCGACAGCGGCGTTTGGTGGTTACGAATTGGTCTATGAGGCTTATGAGCAGGCTGTGAAGAACGGCTATATGTTTGGATGCTATGGTGATGCGATGCTGATCCTCGATGACTAGTCATCAGGTGTATTTGGGTCTCGGTTCGAACCTGGGCGACAGGGAGGGGAATATCCGTAAGGCAATAGACCTTCTCCATGAACGGGTTGGAGAGGTCGTCCGACAGTCGTCGCTGATAGAGACAGCCCCTTGGGGCTTCGAGTCTGAGCATCGCTTCCTTAACGGGGTCATACTCTGTGAGACAACCCTCACCCCTCGTCAGGTGCTCAAGGCGACACAGAAGATAGAGCGGGAATTGGGAAAAACGAAGGCTCACGCTACCAAGCGTCAACTTTCAATGTTGAACTCTCAACTTCCAACTTTTAAAGACCGCCCCATCGACATTGACATCCTGCTCTACGATGACTGGGAGGTGGATGAGCCTGACTTGAAAATACCGCATCCGTTGATGCGAGAACGTGACTTTGTCATGATTCCTTTGAAAGAAATATTATAAACACTAAAACAAACTGCGTATGAAAAAACTATTTCTGACAATTGTGGCAGCACTGGCTGTCAGCCTGAGTGTACAAGCGGACAACCCGTACAAGAAGTTTACGGAGAATTTACCGTTCACTATGCCTGAGATCAGTGCTCCCGAAATTCCTGACCATCAGGTGAAACTCACCGATTTTGGAGCCAAAGGTGATGGTGTGACCCTCAATACGGAGGCATTCGCTAAGGCGATTGATGCCCTGAGTATGAAAGGTGGTGGTAAACTGGTCGTCCCACAGGGTGTGTGGCATACAGGACCTATCGTTCTCAAGAGTAATATCGAGTTGCACCTCAAGGCTGGTGCCGTCATCCTCTTTGCAGCTGACGAGAGTCTGTATCCCATTATTGAGACTTCCTTTGAGGGCTTGGACACCCGCCGCCTGCAGTCACCAATCTATGCCAAGGGTGCAACGAATATCGCTATCACGGGTAAGGGTGTGATTGACGGTAACGGTCAGTATTGGCGTCCTGTTAAGAAAGGAAAGGTGACAGAGGCACATTGGAAGGAATTGCTCGCTATTCCCGGCAGTCAGGAGATGAAACCCGGCTACTGGGTCCCTTCCGCCGGTTATGCCAAAGGTGAACAGGGTGCGAATATGAACGTACCCAATGCCCAGACCGAGGAAGAGTGGAATGCTATCAAGCGTTTTCTGCGTCCTGTGATGATCTCTTTCGTACAGTGTAAGAATGTGATGCTGAAAGGGGTAATTTTCCAGAACTCTCCCGCTTGGAACCTTCATCCACTGATGTGTGAGAACGTGATTATCGATCAGGTGTTAGTACGTAACCCCAGTTACGCACAGAATGGGGATGCCCTTGACTTGGAGTCATGTAAAAACGCTCTCATCGTCAACTCTCGTTTCGATGCAGGTGATGATGGCATCTGTATCAAGAGCGGTAAGGATGCCGACGGTCGTCGTCGTGGCAGACCTTGTGAGAACGTGGTGGTCGACGGCTGCACCGTCTTCGCCGGACATGGTGGTTTTGTTGTCGGCTCGGAGATGAGTGGTGGCGTGAGGAACATCCTCGTGGAAAACTGTCAATTCCTCGGAACAGATGTCGGCTTGCGTTTCAAGTCTACCCGTGGTCGTGGTGGTATCGTGGAGAATATATATATTAATAAGGTGTCAATGACGGATATCAAGACGGATGCTATTACCTTTAATATGTATTATGGTGGAAAGTCTGTCGCCGAGATGCTTGCTGATGGTGACAACCCTGACAATACCACTAAGATGCCTGTGACGGAGGAGACTCCCATCTTCCGTAATATCGATATCAAGAATGTCATCTGCAATGGCGCAGGACGTGCCATGGAGTTTAATGGCTTACCTGAGATGCCCATTAACGGCATCACCCTTCAGGATGTGAATATCCTTGCCAAGAAGGATGCCGTGTTTACTAACTGTGAGCATATCAAGAAGAAAAACGTAAATATCACGATACAGAAATAACAAAAAGAAATCCCGCTCCAATTGGAACGGGATTTCTTTTTTGTCCTTACATCTTATTTACGCAGACCAAGTGCCTTCACAATAGCACGGTAGCGGTTGATGTCCTTGTTGTAGAGATACTTCAGGAGCTTACGACGCTGACCTACCATCTTTGTCAGGGAGCGAGCGGTACCAAAGTCCTTGTGGTTCTTCTTCAGATGCTCTGTCAGGTGACTGATACGATAGGTGAACAATGCAATCTGGCTCTCTGCGGAACCAGTGTCTGTTACTGCCTTGCCATGCTTCTCAAAGATCTCTTTCTTTTTTGCTGAGTCTAAATACATAATTTTGATGATTTAATTGTTAATATAATACATCTTTCGGATGCCTGCCACCCTCATCGGAAGTGGGGTACATCGTCAAATGCGGGTGCAAAGGTACAACTTTTTTGCAAAACGGACAAATATTTATTGGAAAAGTTGTACCTTTGCACCCGAATTAAAAGGAAAAGGAATATGCAGGATATCCGTAACATTGCGATTATCGCACATGTAGACCACGGCAAGACGACGCTCGTGGACAAGATGATGTTGGCAGGTAATCTGTTTCGTGAGGGACAGAACCTTAGTAGTCAGGTGTTGGACGCTAACGACCTGGAGCGTGAGCGAGGCATTACGATTCTTTCGAAGAATGTAAGTATTAACTGGAAAGGAACAAAGATCAACATCATCGACACACCGGGACACTCGGACTTCGGTGGTGAGGTGGAGCGTGTGCTCAATATGGCAGACGGCTGCCTGCTGCTGGTGGATGCCTTCGAGGGTCCGATGCCACAGACACGTTTTGTGTTGCAGAAGGCGTTGCAGATAGGACTGAAACCTATCGTGGTGGTCAACAAGGTCGACAAACCGAACTGTCGCCCGGAGGAGGTCTATGAGATGGTCTTCGACCTGATGTTCTCATTGGATGCGACAGAGGATCAGTTGGACTTCCCCGTTGTCTATGGCTCCGCGAAGAACGGATGGATGGGCGAGGACTATAACACGCCCACTAACGACATCACCTACCTGCTGGACAAGATCGTGGAGGTGATTCCTGCACCTAAGCAGTTGGAGGGTACACCACAGATGCTGATTACCTCTCTTGACTATTCGAGCTATACAGGTCGTATCGCTGTGGGTCGTGTTCATCGTGGCAGCCTGAAAGACGGACAGCAGGTGACCATCGCCCATCGTGACGGTACCATGGAGAAGACGAAGATTAAGGAACTGCATACCTTCGACGGTATGGGACATACCCGTACCGACCAGGTAGACTGTGGTGATATCTGTGCCGTCATCGGCTTGGAGAGATTCGAGATTGGTGACACCATCTGTGATGCCGAGAACCCGGAGGCGCTGCCACCTATTGCCATCGACGAGCCTACCATGTCGATGCTCTTCACCATTAACGACTCTCCTTTCTTCGGCAAAGAGGGTAAGTTCGTGACCTCCCGTCATATCAACGACCGTCTGGAGAAGGAACTGGAGAAGAATCTCGCCCTCCGTGTAGAACCTTTCGAGGATGCAACAGACCGCTGGGTGGTCAGTGGTCGTGGTGTGCTGCATCTCTCCGTCCTCATCGAGACGATGCGTCGTGAGGGTTATGAGCTGCAGGTCGGACAGCCTCAGGTTATATATAAGGAGATTGACGGACAGAAATGTGAACCTATCGAGGAACTGACGATCAATGTCCCGGAGGAGTTCGCCTCTAAGATGATTGACATGGTGACACGCCGTAAGGGAGAGCTGACATCGATGGAGTCTCAGGGTGAACGTACGAATATCGAGTTTGACATCCCTTCCCGTGGTATTATAGGACTGCGTACCAACGTGCTGACGGCTTCACAGGGTGAGGCGATCATGGCACACCGCTTCAAGGAATACCAACCATACAAAGGGGATATCGAGCGTCGTGTTAACGGCTCGATGATTGCCTTGGAGACAGGTACTGCCTTCGCTTATTCGATTGATAAGTTACAGGACCGTGGTAAGTTCTTCATTGACCCGGGTGAGGAGGTTTATATGGGCCAGGTAGTCGGCGAGCATGTCCATGACAACGACCTCGTGGTGAATGTCGCCAAGGCAAAGCAGTTGACGAACGTCCGTGCCTCTGGTACGGATGACAAGGCTCGTATCATCCCCAAGACTGTCATGTCACTCGAAGAGTGTCTGGAGTATATCAAGGAAGATGAGCTCGTGGAGGTTACTCCCCAGTCGATGCGTATGCGTAAGATCATCCTTGACCACGACCAGCGTAAAAAAGCAAATAAACAATAAAACATCTCCCCTTCTCCCGTTTCTTCGTGAAACGGCGATGTACAGGGCGTTTCAGTACGGGAGTAGTTGTCGCAACTACTCCCGTACTAGTCCCTTTTTTATGCACTTTTTTGTGGTATCGCTTTGTAATAGGCGACATGACTGTGCTCCACACGCTCATAGCCTAAGTCCCTCATGGCGAATCCAAGTTGAATCCTGCTGCTTCTGTCAATCTTGACGAAGGGGTATTCCTGCTGGATGACTTTCAACATCTCTGTGCTATTGATAGTCTTGATACGTTCTCCCTCCTTGGGTTTCCTGAAACATACCTTGATCATCTCGGCAATGTCTTTCTGCTCCATGTAGTTGAGGTTCAACTCTTGGATACGGGCCACTTCCGCATTGTTGAACCAATAGGGTACCTTCAATTCCCTAATCTCATAAAGCACCTGTGCATACAACTGCTCATAGTCAATCTCATCCTCGTTGTCGATGAGTTGTCCTTGGGGTACCGCCAGACAGATGTATCGGCGTGAACCTGTGGCATCCGTCAGCGGATGGGGGTTGTTGGTGGTGGCGACGAAAGAGGCAAATCTCGGACGGTCCTCCTGAGAGCATCCGAAGATGGGTCGCCCGTTGACTTTCGATTTCGACAGTGTCTGTTTCAGATGGGCATGCTGACTGGGTCGGATGGCATCTAACTCGTCGAGGTTCACCAGCAGGTTGTTGGTCAGTGCCATCTCCTTGTCGAACTTGTTCGAGAGGTTCAGGTGGTCGAGGAAATACACTCGCAGGTGGGGTGGGAGCAGTCGGGTGACGAAGGTTGTCTTGCCACATCCCTGTGCACCTATTAAAATAGGTACGCACTCGTTACCATGAATGGTGTCCATTTGCAACCAGTGAGCGACCATCGAGCGGATCCATACGGCAAGGAACCCATGCTGCTCGGTCGTGATACCAGGTAGTCTGCCGAACAACTTCGCTACATGGTTCTGTCCGTCCCACTTTGCCAGGTGTTCCAGGAAGTCCTGGACAGGATTGAACGTTGGAACCTCCTCGGAATGAATCAGTTCCAAGATTTCCGTTTTCGGACTCCCTTTCTCACAGACTCCCTCTCGCTTGGCACGGATGATGATGCTGTTCAGCGCCTGTTGGGTGAGTGTCCTGTAAACAAGTTCCTCTGCAGGAAGGGTTGCGAACTCTACCTTTCCGCTCAATACGTTGCGACGGAAGAGGTAATTGTCTTGGAGGAATAATTCTGTGTCCAGAGTTCCCTCCTGCGAAGCCGTAAGGGTCTCGCTTTGTGAATTGGAATTTTTAAACATAGTTTGTTAATAAATTTAGTTAATAATGTGTTCTCAAAAGCAATGGCAAAGATACAAAAAAATAATCCCTTTTGCAATACCTTTTAGGAGGCACACCCCTTCCAGATACCAGGGATTTAAGATTCCCATTATCGGGACACCCCGTACGAGATATCAGGAGTACCTCTACGAAGCCTCCGGAATGGGATTCCCAGATATTCGGAAGACCCTTGGGAATAATATTAATGGAGTATAAAAATTATAAACGTCCTTCCTTCTTCGTCAGAAAGTGAAGAAATCATATACATAGGCATAATGTTCGAAGACCAGGTTTTCCGTATAGCCAGTGCGTTGGAAGAGTTGGATAATCCACTTCTGTTGCTCCTCATTCAGCATCCGTTCGCCATTGTTATAACGATAGTAATTGCTGGTGCCGTTGAGATATTGTCGCATAGCAGTACGTAATCCCCTTTCATGTTTGCTCCTCACCTCCTCGAATAGTTTGCCGAAACCCCATGCCATCTTGACGGGCTGACCAGTGGCAAATAGTCGGCAACCCCTCTCTGTCATCTTTATATTCGGATAGACAGCAGGTCCCCAGTCCCGATCCTCTGGCATTTCCTTGCCAGCAAGATACCTCAGACACTCGTCCTTCATAGGACATGTTTCTATAAAACATAGTTGATACCCTTTAGGTACATTCCGATAATCGGCTCTGATAGTTAGATCCTTTGTTGTCATTAATAGTTATGAAATTAATGGTTTGTAATAAAGTTGATAATATCATAGTTGATATATCGACTACAAAGATACAACTTTTTCTCAAATCCACCAGCCTCCCCACCTCTCTTTTTTCACAAAAAGGAGATGAGCTAGCAAAAAAGGGAGTAGTACGGGAGTAGTTACACCAACTACTCCCGTCCCGAAATGCCCTGTACATCGGCTTTTCAGAAGAAAATGGGAGAAGGGGAGTAGTTTTTAATTAATCTTTATTCTGTTCACAGGGAATCTGACACCAGAAGGTGGAGCCATGACCTAATCCTTCGCTGGTGACACCGATGGTGCCGCCGCAACGCTCTACAATACTCTTGCTGATAGCCAGTCCCAGACCAGTTCCCTGCATAAACTCATCCAGTTTGACAAAACGCTCGAAGATGGAAGCCTGTTTCTCCTTCGGGATACCTGTACCCGTGTCTTCGCAGTAGATGTAGAGTCCGGGCTGCTGGTCGTCTCCCTCGCAATAGCGGTATCCCACCTTGATGTGTCCCTCCTTAGTGTATTTGATAGCATTAGTCACGAAATTGGTGATGATCTGTTGTATGCGTCCTTTGTCAAGGCGTGTGTTGAAGACCTGATAGGGATTGTCTTTGATGAACTGGACTTCAGGCTTCTGCATACGTTGCTCGATGGTCTGGCAGATGTCATTGAAGAACTGTGCGAAGTCCACGTCAGTGGGTTCGATGGCAAGAGGACGTGAGTCGATGTCGGATACCTCAAGGATATCGCTGATGAGCCGGAGGAGCATGTCACAGTTATTACGGATGATGCGTATGAACTCCTGCTTTTCGTTGGCATCGTCAACCATGGACAGCACGTCAGAGAATCCGACGATGGCGTTGAGAGGTGTTCGTATCTCATGTGTCATGTTGGCGAGGAAGGCAGCCTTGAGTCGTCCGGAGTTCTCAGCACGTGCCGTCTCAATGCGTAGCTTCTCCTGTGCTTCCATGAGCTCTGTGATATTACGCGAGAGTCCGAAATACTCGGTGAGTTGCCCGTCTTTATTGAAGATGGGGATGCCGGAGATGGAATACCATGTGGGCTCGCTATCGAAGAGTGTATGCTCGAAGGGCAGGATCGTATTGTATGGCTTGCCCTGTTGTATGGCACTGCGTATCTCTTCCATACCTTTCTCGCGGGCTTGTGGACTGATGGTCTCCAGATATTCCTCAATAGTCTCCGTGAATTCTGTCTGTCCGGTAGTACGTGACATGTTGACGATATTCTTCTCCGGGAGATAGTGCCAGATATACATCTTACTCTCCTTCAATAAGTAGCAGAGCTGTTCCTCATAGTGTTTGGCAGCCTTGTTGATGGCGTGCAGCTGGCGGTCGTGCTCTCGCTGTCCCAGATAGATGTTACGCTCGGCGGTGATGTCACGGTTGGTGACGATATAGAAGACCAACTCATCATTGTCATTTATCACGGGACGGATGCGGGACTCAGAATATTTGTCTATTCCCATTTGCGGCTCGTGGATATGCTGACAGGTATGTAAGATCTCACGAGTGCCAGGCAGATAGATACCTTTGATGCTTGGGAAGTCAAAGAGCAAGGTGGTGCGGTAATACTGCTCGTTCTTGTCGTTTATCTCGCAGAACTCGCGCATCTTCTGGTTGATGTCAAGGAGTTTGCCGTTGGCATCGTAGAATGACATCGCGACAAGGTTGGTGTCGAACATCTTCTTGTACTTGTTGGTAATGGTCTTAATGCGTTGGTTCTCGTTAAGCTCGTCAGTGATGTCCTTCGTGGTATAGACAATATAGAGCAGCTTCCCTGGCGACTGACTGTTGATGCTGTTTTCCCTTTCGGCGATGGCATTGCCGTAGAAGGTCCTCCAGCATGGTGACTCACTGGAGCCCTGATTAAGTCTGAGGGTCATGTCGAAGTGGTTGATGATACCAGATGCAAGCTGTTCGTTGAGTTCGTGAAACTGTCTGCCTTCCTCTTCGGGCATGCGCTTGAGGAACTCCTCTGGTGACATTCCGCCCTGTGGGATAATATCCCCGTATTTGTTGCGTAGCATATTGTTTTTGAAGTCCCACTCCACCACGAAGTAGTCACCCATGTTAAGAACCTGGTTCATTATCTGTCCCAGGTCAGAGCTCTCCTGTACTGACTGGCTGACCCTCTGGCGGACAATCCTTATGAGCGACAGCACGGCGACGGTTGCCAGGAACAGTCCTGCGAGGATATAGAGTGCTACAGGTGAGGTATCGTCATGGATGCGCTCCGGGTGGAACCAGCGGTCATAGACCTCTTGCAGCTCGCCAGCCTGTTCCAGACGCGTGTACTGGTCGTCAATGATGCTGATCAGGTCTTTGTTGTAACCGATGATTCGCAGCTCGCCTGACGGGATGTCTATATCGTCGAGGACGATATTGTCGAGTCCAAGCTCTTGGATCTTATGACTCAGGGGTATCTCACCCCAGATAAAATATTTGTACTTGCCCTGGGTGATGCTCGTCAGGGCATCCTTCGGTGAGTGGTATTCAATAGTAAACGGATATGTGTCTCTTTGTGCAAGGACCATTGCCGCATAGTCGTCTTCCTTTAGGAGCAGCGTGTCTTTCGGCTGGAGCTTATTAAGCTGGTCCAGTGGGTTGGTATCTATGCGGCGTGCCAATTTCAGGTTGTAGTAGTTGATGTACTTGTGGGTTGACACATAGGGGGCATCTTTATAGAAGGCGTACAGAGCGTGTATGAGGTCTGCTTCCCGTCTCTGGAACATTTTAGTAGCGATATGCCATTCCTGCATGACAAACTGATGGGGAATGTCGAGTTGGTCGAGAATCAGGTTAAGTACGTCGACGTTATATCCGGCAGGCTGTCCCTCGGCGTTAATGAACTCGAAGGGACGGAAGTCCCAGTCGCATACAATAACCAATGGCTTCTCCTTGGTATATCCGAAGTGATTATCGGCGGAGAGGGAGGGCCATAGGGAGAAAAGGCAGAGGAGTAATATCAGGGACCTTTTCATATATTGGAACGTATCTCGTATCATGCGTCTTTATTTTTCGTTATTCAATGATCGGACTTCACTCTTATACTTTGATGACATCGTCAGTACTGCAGGGGATGATGACCCATACGATAGTGCCTTTACCGACCTCGGACTTCAAGCGTATCTTGCCTCCCATCAGCCTGACAATCTCCTGGCAGATGACCAGTCCCAGTCCACTGCTGTTGCTGTCGGTGGTGACAAAACGCTCGAAGATCTTTCTTGTCTGGTCTTCGGGGATACCGCAGCCTGTGTCCTCGATGGCAATGGTGAGGTCCTCACCGTTATAGTCGAAGCGTGCCCGTACGTAACCAGAGGTGGTATGCCGCACAGCGTTGGAGATGATCTGGTCGATGATAATGCCCATATTAGTCAGGTCAATATCGAGTGTGAGATGCTCATAAGGCTTCTCGACGATATACCCAATGGCAGGCTGCTGGCTATTTTTCCACGCTGTCTGACAGCGTTCATCGAAGAAGACGGGGAAGTCGATGGGCTTGGGCTTGATTTCTATCATGTCAGCGTCAAGGCGTGACAGGAAGAGGATGTTGTTAATGAGGTTCAGCAGACTGCGTGAGTTCTTCTTGATTTCCTCGACAAAGAACTGCACGTCGTCACTGTTGTTGCTTTGCTCAATGAGTTTGGCAAAGCCAACCACTGAGTTGAGGGGAGTGCGGATCTCGTAGCACATATTATGCAGGAAGGCGTTTTTCACCTCTTCCACCTCTTGTGCTTTTCTGGTCTCTAGTGCCAGCAGCTCCTCGGTAGCCTTGATATCACTGATGTCACGGAACATACCGAAATAGTTGGTGACATATCCACTGTCGTTGGTAACCGGCACGAAGGAGAAAGACAGACATAGCGGTTTGTTCCCCTTGAGGCGGATGGTGGACTTGATGATGGCTTTCACGGGCTGGTGAGTGAGGCTGTCCATGGTGTTCATGATGCGCTGGACGGTGCTCTTCGATTCCTCGGCAGTCAGTGACAGGAGCCGCGTCTGTGTCAGCTGGTACTGAATGGCCTCAATCTTATTGTAAACCGTCAGCGTATGGGTGTCGGGCGAATAGTCCACAATACGCACCCCACCGTTCTTCAGTACGTAGTCGATGTTATGGATATAATCCTGTAGCTCGTCGGTTGCCTCCTGCAACTTGGTGACCTTCTTCTGAAGACTGGAGTAGGACTTGGCTAACTCCGTGACATCACGTCCTGTGCCGTAGATTCCCAACAGGCGACCGTCATCGTCACGGACAGGTACCAGCTGCAGCTCATAATACAGTTCATCGCGCCGCAGGACGCGATTGAGAGCGCGCTCATCGTCTGGCGATTTGTAGATCTGCGTCAGGTAGGTATATTCCAGATTGTCGAGGGAGAGGTCTGGCTCTCCGATGACATTCTGAATAGAGAAATGGCTATCGATGATCTGTTGGATATCAACACCGATACTCTCAACAGCCTTATTGTTCATGTCATCAATGATGCCGTGTTCGTCGTACGACACCGTGTCAACCAAGGCAGAGTTGAAGATATGCTTGTAGCGCAGCATCGTACTCTTCTGCTGTTGTTGGCGCAGGTGCGCCTTCGTAATATTGGTGGTGGCACCGATGAGGACAGTGGGATTGCCGCTCTTGTCACGCTTCATCACCGAGAAGTCGACGGAGAAGATATGTGCTGTCTTGTCGTCCTTCTTGACGGCATGGAACTCCATGGTCTCTCTCTCTTTCTTACGACTGGCAATCTCACCGATCAGAATGCTGAGCCGTTCAAAGTCCTCTGGAAGTATATAGAAATTAATGAAGTCCGGGGACAGTGGGATGGAGGTCTTCTTGCCGTCACGGTTGATGCTCGTAAGCATCTTGGTAGTGATGTCATACAGCCAGATATGTACCTTACCAGTATTCAGGATGAGTAACAGGCGGTTGTTGGAGCGTCGGATGTTTTTCGTCATCCTGCGCTCATAGAGGCGGGAAAAGACATAATAGATAAGGAAGAATATAATGACTGTCAGCAGTGCGGCGACGACATACCATACCCAGGAGGGGATACCCGTATCTTTGTGCTCCGGATAGAACCACTTGTTCTGGATGGGTTGTAGCCTGCCTGTGGAGTTCAACTTGGTATAGACACTGTCCATCTGCTCCAGCAGGCGTGTGTCGTTAGACATGAACTTATATTCTCCGTGTGGAATATTGACGGGTGTCAGCTCCAGGTCGTTGTAGCCGAACTTATGGAGCAGCCATTTCAGCGACAGTGTGTTCCATGCAATCTGACTGCCTTTATGGTTGTGGACATACTGCACAGCATCCTGCATATCGTTATAGGGTATGGCATTCTTTCCCCATCCCCACTCCTGCATGAGGTGATGGCTGAAACTGCCGTCATGCACGATGACGCGCTGTGTGGCGAGGTCGTCGACGCTCTTGATGAGCACTGGCTCGTCCTTGCGATGGACGATGCTATGGGTGAATATCTGGATGACGCTACTGCCATATTGTGCATACTCATTATGGAAGTGTGCGTCCATGCCGCACATCAGGTCGGCATGTCCGGTCTTCAGGTCGTTGAGTGCGTCCTGGGTCGGCTTCAGCTTGATTCTATATGGAATATCCAGCTCGTTGAAGATGAGTTTGAGCAGGTCGATATTGAAACCTGTGGGTTCACCAGTGTCATTGACAAACGAGTATGGCCACAGGTCCCACGCATCTTCATAGATCAAGGGGTGTTCTTCGTCATATACACGAGCCAGAGTGACGGTTGGTAGAAGAGTCAGGAATATGACGAACAGGAGTTCTCTTTTTTTTAGCATAGGTGTGCTAATAAAGGGATTCAACAAATGTCTTGGTGATCTGGAAGGAGTTGTCAGCAATGGTGTTCCAGAAGTCATGATACTGGGAGGCATCGGTGTCACGCAATGGGATGTCGCTGATGACACGGAAGGAGATAAACGGTACTTGGTTGATATAACAAGTCTGGGCAATGGCACATGACTCCATGTCGACTGCTTTAGCCTCCGGGAACTTGTCGATGATGCTGCGCATCTTCTCCTTGGTGTCCACGAACCAGTCGCCGGTGACGATGAGTCCTTGGTGAAGGTTGATGGATGATGTCTGGAGGTTGAAGGCTTTTTCAAGTAAATAAGGGTCAGGAGTATAGCGGACGGGGAGCCCTTGTACTTGTCCGTAAACGGTAGTCTCATCAATCGCCTTGCCACAGTAGACATCATGATAGGTGACTTCGGAGCCGACAATGACATCTTGTATGTTGATGTCGTCGCCATTACCACCGGCGCAGCCGCTGGAGATGATCACGTCGGGTCGAAACTCATTGATTATGCGTTGGGCACCAAGGGCGGCATTAACCTTGCCGATACCACATTTCTCCACTCTTACGTTGTCTTGACAGAAAAGCTGTTGCAGTTGACGCAGCTCCTTGTCCATTGCTACAATTATTCCTATCTTCATATTGTCTTTTTTACTGTTTGGATTGCAAAGATACAAATAAATTAGGAATTAGGAATTAGGAATTAGGAATTATTTGTTAACTTTGCAGGCAGAAATAAAGAAAACAGTTATGAAGAATCTGAAACAATGGCTGCCAGACATCTTGGCAGTAGTATTATTTGCCGTTATATCATTTGCCTATTTCTTTCCTGCTGACATCGAGGGACGTATCCTGTATCGTCATGACTCCTCCGCCGGACGCGGGGCAGGACAGGAAGCATCGGAATACTATCAGCGGACAGGTGAGCGTACCCGTTGGACCAATGCGGTATTCAGCGGTATGCCGACTTACCAGACCTCTCCGTCGTATAAGAGTACCGATACGCTGGCGAAGGTGGAAAAAGCCTATCATCTATGGCTGCCGGAGAATGTATGGTATGTGTTTGCCTATCTCTTGGGCTTCTATATCCTGTTGCGTGCCTTCGACTTCCGCTGGTACCTTGCCACCTTGGGTGCCGTGGTATGGGCGTTCAGCAGTTATTTCTTCATCATTATCGCAGCAGGACATATCTGGAAGGTGATAGCCCTTGCCTACCTGCCTCCGATGATAGCGGGTGTGGTACTTGCCTATCGGGGGAGATACGCATGGGGACTGATCGTCACAGCGTTGTTCTGTGCCTTGGAAGTGCTTGCCAACCATGTGCAGATGACCTATTACTATCTGTTTGTCATCCTGGCGATGGTGATTGCTTTTGTGATAGACGGAGCGAGAAAGAAAGAGTGGAAACACCTGCTGAAAGCGACGGGCGTCTGTCTTGCCGGTGCGATAATAGGTACCTGTATCAATATGTCTAACCTTTATCATACCTGGGAGTATGGCAAGGAGTCGATGCGTGGCAAGAGCGAGTTGGTGAAGGCGAATGCCGCCAACCAGACCTCCAGTGGACTGGACCGCGACTATATCACACAGTGGAGCTATGGCATTGATGAGACATGGACGCTGTTGGTGCCCAATACGAAAGGAGGAGCCTCTGTGCCGATGGTTCTCAACAAGACGGCGATG
>JAEEGI010008588.1_pt1 | contig 22517 bp, 21 predicted proteins | sample 8958751 | NCBI WGS metagenome assembly JAEEGI01 (sample SAMN16246545, study PRJNA631951) | gut metagenome | biome: gut microbiome; feature: rumen; material: KS-attached | host: Bos | place: Iran: Karaj | collected 2018-10 | reverse complement strand
AGTTGCTCCCACCACAGCGGCACCCACTACAGTAGCACCTACGACAGTTGCGCCCACGACAGGCGCTCCTACAACGGTTGCACCTACGACAGTCGCCCCTACGACCGAGGCTCCAACGACCGAGCCTGTCCACGTTCACACAATCGTAGTTGACAAGGGCTATCCCGCGACCTGCACATCGACGGGTCTGACCGACGGCAGCCACTGTGAAACCTGCGGCGAGGTCATCAAGGCGCAGGAGGTTATCCCGATGCATCCCGACACCATGGTAGTCAAGGGCTATCCCGCTACCTACGAGAAGGACGGCCTCACCGACGGCGTAAGATGCAAGCGCTGCGGTACATGGGTAGTCGAGCGTCAGGTTATCCCGAAGCTTATCCGCTACGGCGACGTTAACCAGGACGGCGAGATCACGATTGAAGACGCAACACTTCTGCAGAAGTTCATCGCGGAGCTGGTAACCTTCAACGAAGACCAGAAACGTGCGGCGGACACCAACGGCGACGGTCAGATCAGAATTGACGACGTTACAGAAATCCAGAAGTATGTTGCCGAGCTAATTCATGAGCTCGGTCCGAAACAAACATCCTCTTGAAACGGATAAATAAAAACAGCAACAGCCCCGAGTGCTTACCTCGGGGCTGCCGCTGTTTAGAGAGATTATTTTATAAGAAAGGAAAATCTATATGATGGACTTTCGTCCGGAGTTGGAAAATAAAAAAGGAGAAAAATAAAAAAATGAGAAAATCTATATGAATGTTCAGTTGTTAACGGGCACCAGCACGGGCAATGTCCATGCTGTAGACAATGTTGTCCTTGGCGACCATTGTAATTGATACATCGGGAGCGAACCGGTTGAACATCACCAAAAAGCTCTCGTTTCCGCCGTCATGCATTCCTGTCACAATACGGCTGACGTTATTGTCGTTGACAAACTGCGCTGCTGCCGCGGGGGCATACGCGCTGAAAATAACGGTCATGTCTGCACCGTTTGCCTTCGATACCCTGTGAAGGTACTCGAGTACATCGGTTACATTTGAATAATCTTCCGTGGGTCTGAGTACGCTGAGTACCCTGAGCTCACATTCCTGTTCTTCCGCGATTGCCGCGGCGGTTTCAATAATACGGTCACAATCATACTGACCTGTGACGCAGGCGAGGATGGACGGCTTCTTGCTGTACATCGTTGCACCTCCTTTCTTTACTGTGACTATATGATACAACGTGAATATGTTTAAAATATATTGCTTGTGTGAAATATCGGTGAAAAATTTCTGAAAATCGCATGCGAGAAAAACGGAGTATTTAAGAGCATAGCAAAGCATTTGCGAGCGGTGAGGGGTGTAAATTAAATTTTTCGAAAAAAGTGTTGACAACGCGGATTTAATGATATATAATCATAGGGCACGAATAAAGATTAGGAGGAATAAATATGTCAACATATTTAGCTAAGAAAAGCGAAGTTGAACGCAGCTGGTATGTAATCGACGCTGCGGGCAAGCCCCTCGGCAGAGTTGCAGTACAGGCGGCAGTGCTCCTCAGAGGCAAGCACAAGCCCACCTTCACACCCAACGTAGACTGCGGCGACCACGTAATCATCATCAACTGCAAGGACGCAGTTCTCACCGGCAGCAAGCTCACTCAGAAGAAGTGGCAGCGCCACACCGGCTATATCGGCCACCTCAAGGAAACCCGTTACGATACCCTCATGGCTACAAAGCCCACCAAGGCTATGGAGCTCGCAGTTAAGGGTATGCTTCCCAAGAATACACTCGGCAGAAACGCTCTGTTAAGACTCAGACTCTTTGAGGGCGCCGAGCACAAGCATGAGGCTCAGAAGCCCCAGCCGTTTGAAGCATAAGAAGGAGGCAGAACAGAATGTACGACAAGACACCTTATTTCTACGGTACAGGTAGAAGAAAAAGCTCCGTTGCCCGCGTAAGACTCTACCAGGGCACAGGCAAGATCACCATCAACGACCGTGACATTGACGATTATTTCGGTCTTGACACACTCAAGCTCATCGTAAGACAGCCTCTTGCTCTCACCGAGACAGACGAGAAGTTCGACGTTGTATGCCGTGTATCAGGCGGCGGCGTAACAGGCCAGGCGGGTGCTATCCGTCACGGCATCGCCAGAGCTCTGCTCCAGTACGACACCGAGAACCTCCGCGGCAAGCTCAAGAAGGCAGGCTTCCTGACACGTGACCCGAGAATGAAAGAGCGTAAGAAGTACGGTCTCAAAGCCGCACGCCGTGCGCCGCAGTTCTCAAAGAGATAATCATACGTTATCGATTTTATCAAGGCTTTCCGATATGGGAAGCCTTGTTTTATATGAAGCTAATGCAAAAAGGAACCGGAGGAGATCAGAGATGACATTGGCAAAAAAACACCTGAACGGCAATCAGCTCAAGCTCATCGCGATAATCGCGATGACGATTGACCACCTGACGTGGGTAATATTCCCGGGAATGCAGGCGGTCTGGTACGTTTTTGCCCTTCACATCATCGGCAGGCTGACAGCACCCATAATGTGGTTTTTTATCGCGGAGGGGTGTTTTTACACCCGTAATATCTGGAAATACGCGGGCAGACTGTTTATATTTGCGCTGATATCTCACTTCGCGTACAACTTCGCGTTCGGCATACCGTTCCTTCCGTTCTCAACAGGCAGCTTCTTCAACCAGACGGGCGTAATGTGGTCGCTCGCATGGGCGGTCGTGCTGATTGCGATTTTCAAGAGCGAGAAAATCCCTCAGTGGGCAAAGTACCTTGCGATTCCCATAATATGCGTGATAACGTTTCCGTCAGACTGGTCGTGCATCGCGGTCATGTGTCCGTTCTTTTTGTATCAGCACCGCGGAAACTTCAAGGCTCAGGCGATCGATATCGTCCTCTGGACGCTGATGTATGCCGTGGTATACTTCTTCTGTCTGGATAAGCTGTACGGCGCGCTGCAGATGTTCACCTTCCTGACTATCCCGATCCTCGCGCAGTACAACGGCGAACGCGGCAAAAAGATACCCGGAACAAAGTGGCTGTTCTACATCTACTATCCCGCGCACCTCTTTGTTGTAGGAATCATCAGGCTCGCCCTGCACGGAAACGTTCCGATTATATTTTGATCATCAAGGCTTCCGAAAACCGGGAGCCTTTTTTGTGCCTGCCGCGCTTTGCCGCCCGTGCTTTTTCTCCTTGACTTTTTGCGCTGTTTGCGGTATCATTTATACTGTATAATTATAAAAAGAAAGGGGTGAGGCGAGTGTTTGATTTTTCCGTAATAATAGATATCGGCGTTGTGGCGCTGCGAATCCTGCTGCCGCTCTACGCGATATTCATCGTCTATCAGTGCTACGCCGCGATGCGCCGCCGCAGACGACCCGAAAAACCGCTTGTCACCCTCATGAACACCCGCACCTTTGAGAAGATTCCCGTACTCTTCTGGGAGAACTCGATCGGCAGGAAGAAGTCCAACGACGTCGTCGTCGAGGACGCTGCCGTGTCAAAGGTTCACGCCGTACTTCTGCGGCGCGACGAGGGATGGTTCATCAACGATACCGAGAGCCTTCACGGCACCTTCGTCAACGGAAGGCGCACCGAGGGCAGAACGCAGGTATATATCGACGACATAATCCGCGTCGGCAACACCGATTTCCAGTTTTTGCGCGGCGAGGAATACAACGAGGAGCTGCGCTCGAGCTGGTTCTTCAAGAATCCCTCGCAGAAGCCCGCCGTCAAATCGTGGAAGCTGATGCTGATGATAACGCTCTTCCACTTCTTCATGACCGTCGAGGCGGTTTACTGGAACGACGGAAAGAATCTCCTTTCGCCGCTTATCATCTTCGGCATCGTGGCGGCTGTCAACTGGGGAATGTTCATCGTCAGCTACTTCGGACTCCGCAGAACGACGTTTGAGCTGGAGGCTCTGGCGCTGTTTTTGTCGGGCATAGGCACGATACTGCTGGCGCGGCAATACGAGCGGTCGGCGTACATGCAGGTTATATCCACCGTCGTCGGCTTTGTGATATTCTGCGCGATAATCAAGCTGATTGAGGATCCCGACAAGCTCTACCGCTTCCGCATACCGCTGATGATAGCGGCGGTCGGACTGCTCGGCGTGAGCATCGTTTTCGGTAAGGTTACGAACGGCGCGGCAAACTGGATCTACATAGGCCCCTTGTCCTTCCAGCCCTCAGAGCTTGTAAAGGTCATTTATATACTCATCGGCGCGGGCGCGCTCGACAAGCTGAACACGAAGAAGGATTTGTTCATCTTCATCGGCTTCTCTGTCGTCTGCGTGGGACTTCTCGCGGTAATGCGCGACTTGGGAACTGCGCTGATATTCTTCGTCACCTTCCTGCTCATCGCGTTCATGCGCTCGGGCGACTTCAAGACGATCATACTCGCGGTTTCGGCGGCGGTATTCGGCGCGATCTTTGCTATACGCTTCATGCCGTACGTAGCCGACCGTTTCAAGGCGTACCGCCACGTGTGGGAGTACGCTCAGGCTGAGGGCTATCAGCAGACGCACGTCCTCACCTTCATCGCGAGCGGCGGACTGTTCGGCGTAGGCATCGGCAACGGCTTCCTCAAGCAGGTCGCCGCGTCCGAGAGCGACCTTGTTTTCGGACTTGTTGCCGAGGAAATGGGCATCATCGTCGCGATAACTCTGGCTCTGGCGGTAGCGCTGCTCGTGGTTTACGCGCGCGCCATCACCACAAGGAGCCGCAGCACCTTCTATTCCATCTCCGCCTGCTGCGCGGCGGGTCTGCTCGTGGTTCAGCTCACCCTGAACATATTCGGCGCAACCGACCTGCTTCCGCTCACGGGCGTAACCTTCCCGTTCATCAGCGCCGGCGGCTCGAGCGTGATCGGCTGCTGGGGACTTATCGCCTTTATCAAGGCGGCTGACGAACGCACATATTCAATGAAACGCTGATTACTCCAAAGGGAGTGAATATATATGAAAAGAATACTGAAGCGCAGCACGCTGATTCTTGTCTTTACGCTGCTCTTTATCGGCGGCGCGTCGTTCTTCTGCGTCGAGCTGGTTTTCAACGCCGACGACTGGGCTAACCAGCCGTACAACGCCCACATCTCGGGCAACGGCGGTCTTGAACAGGCGGGCGCGGTATATGACAGAAACGGAACGGTTCTGGCAAAAACCCAGGGTACCGACCGCGTCTACAACGAGAACTACAGCGTCCGCGTTGGTCTGCTCCACACTGTGGGCGACAACAGTCTGAATATCTCGACGGCTGTGCAGAGCAAGTACCGCTCGCAGCTCACGGGCTACAGCCTTATCTGGGGTCTTAACATGCCGCAGTCGCTGCGAACCTCTCACGACATCACCCTGACCGTCGACGCGAACGCTTCCGCCGCGACCTACGACGCTCTGAGCGCCTACGGAAAGCAGGGCGCGTGCGTTGTTTACAACTACAAGACGGGCGAGGTCATCAGCTCGGTCAGCACATATTCCTACGACCCCGAGGCTCCGCCCGAGATCAACGAGGACAACGAGCACGAATACGAGGGCGTGTATCTCGACCACGTGCTTTCCTCGTCATACACACCAGGCTCCATCTTCAAGCTCGTCACCGCGGCTGCGGCGATCGAGAACATTCCCGACCTCTTTGAGCGCACATGGCACTGCGAGGGTCACGAGGACATCGGCGGTGCGGAGGTTCGCTGCGTTGACGGCGAGGCTCACGGCACGCTCGACTTCTACGGCGCGCTCGAGCACTCCTGCAACATCGTTTTCGCGGAGCTTGCGGTTGAGCTCGGCCCCGAAAAAATGACCGCGGCAGCCGAGAAGATGGGAATCAACCTCAGCTACGAGATCGACGACGTGAGCACAGCCAAGGGTCACTACGACGTTTCCAAGGCGACGACAAACGAGCTTGCGTGGTCGGGCGTCGGACAGTACAACGACGAGGTCAACCCGATGCAGATGGCAATCCTCTGCGGAGCCATCGCGAACGGCGGCAACTCCGTCAACCCGACGTATATAAAGAGCGGTACGGGCGATCTGCTCAAGATGATAGGTCTTAACGACACAAAGAGCCGCGAGCTCCTCAAAAGCTCCACCGCCTCGACGCTCAGCCGGTCAATGCCGTCCTATACCTTCGGCAGCCTGAGCGTACGCGCAAAGACGGGTACAGCCGAGGTCGGCGATGAAAAAAGCCCCAACGCGTGGATGGTCGGTTTCTCGACCGACGAGGACTGTCCGCTCGCGTTTGCCTGCGTCGTAGAGGACGCGGGCTTCGGCAGCCAGTACGCGCGTCCCGTTGCGGAGACCGCCATGCAGAGCGCGGCACAGGCTCTCAGGGGATATTAATACAGAAAACAACCACGAAAGGATAATGATATAAATGAATTTCTTAAAATCACTTTTCGGCAACTACAGCAAGCGCGAGGTCAAGAGGATCCAGCCCATCGCTGACAAGGTTCTCGCGCTTGAGAGCAAGTATGCCGCAATGAGCGAGAGCGAGCTAAAGAACCAGACGACGCTTCTCAAGGAACGCCTCGCAAACGGCGAGACGACCGACGATATTCTTCCCGACGCGTTTGCGGCATGCCGCGAGGCGAGCTGGAGAGTGCTCGGAATGAAGCACTTCCCCGTACAGGTGCTCGGCGGCATCGTGCTCCACCAGGGACGTATCGCCGAGATGAAAACAGGTGAAGGTAAAACCCTCGTTGCGACGCTGCCCGCGTACCTCAACGCGCTCACGGGCAACGGCGTTCACATCGTAACCGTCAACGACTACCTTGCCCGCCGCGACTCCGAGTGGATGGGCAAGCTCTATAAGTACATGGGACTCAAGGTCGGACTTATCGTACACGACCTCGAGAACGACCTCAGAAAGGAAGCCTACGCCGCGGACATCACCTACGGCACCAACAACGAGCTCGGCTTCGACTACCTGCGCGACAACATGGTAGTTTACAAGGAGAACAAGGTTCAGCGCGGCCACGCGTTCGCGATCGTCGACGAGGTCGACTCTATCCTTATCGACGAGGCGCGTACACCTCTTATTATTTCGGGCAAAGGCGACAAGTCCACCGATCTGTACGAGAAGGCTGACGCGTTCGCAAAGACGCTCAAATTACAGCGCTTCACCGAGCTCGACTCCAAGGAGGACATGGAAGCCTACTACGAGGAGAACGGCATCGACTACGTTGTCGACGAGAAGCAAAAGACAGCTACCCTTACCCAGCTCGGCGTAAAGAAGGCTGAGGAGCATTTCGGCCTTGAGAACCTCACCGACCCCGAGAACCTCACGATTTCTCACCACATCAACCAGGCAATCAAGGCTAACGGCGTAATGAAGCTCGACGTTGACTACGTTGTCAAGGACGGCGAGGTCATCATCGTCGACGAGTTCACAGGCCGTCTGATGTACGGCAGACGCTTCAACGAGGGTCTGCACCAGGCTATCGAGGCTAAGGAGGGCGTAAAGGTTCAGAGCGAGAGCAAGACGCTCGCGACAATCACCTTCCAGAACTACTTCCGTCTGTACGGCAAGCTGTCGGGCATGACAGGTACAGGTCAGACCGAGAGCGAGGAGTTCCAGGAGATCTACAAGCTCGACGTTGTCGAGGTTCCGACCAACAAGCCCGTTATCCGTCAGGATCTTCCCGACTCCGTATTCAAGACCGAGCGCGGCAAGTTCAACGCGGTAATCGACCAGATCGTCGAGGCGAACAAGAAGGGTCAGCCGGTGCTTGTCGGTACTATTTCGATCGAAAAATCCGAGCTGCTCTCGAAGATGCTCAAGCGCCGCGGTGTTGCGCACAACGTTCTCAACGCGAAGCAGCACGACAAGGAAGCCGAGATCGTCGCCCAGGCAGGTAAGTACGGCGCGGTGACCATCGCGACCAACATGGCAGGCCGCGGTACCGATATTATCCTCGGCGGTAACGCAGAGTACATGGCGAAGGCTTCCATGCGCAAGCAGGGCTATCCCGAGGAGCTTATCGAGGAGGCGACAGGCTACGCCGAGACCGATAACGAGGAGATTCTCGAGGCGAGAAAGACCTTCCAAGAGTTAAACGAGAAATACAAGGACGAGATAAAGGACGAGGCTGACCGCGTAAGAGAGGCGGGCGGTCTGATGATCATCGGTACAGAGCGCCACGAGTCGCGCCGTATCGACAACCAGCTCCGCGGACGTTCGGGACGTCAGGGCGACCCGGGTGTGAGCCGCTTCTTCCTGTCCACCGAGGACGACCTCATGCGTCTGTTCGGCGGCGACAGAATGAAGGCTATGATGGAGCGCATGAACGTCGACGAGGACACCCCGATCGAGAACAAGATGCTCTCAAACATCATCGAAGGCTCGCAGGAAAAGGTCGAGCTGCGCAACTTCGGCATACGTAAGGACGTACTCCAGTACGACGACGTTCTCAACCGCCAGCGCGAGATCATCTACGGCCAGCGCGACCAGGTACTCAACGGCGAGGATCTTCACGACACCGTGCTCAAGATGCTTTCCGATTCGATCGACACCTCTATTGTGCACTATCTGCCCGAAGGCCCCCGCGAAAACTGGAACTACCCGGGACTTATCGAGTATTACAAGGGCTGGATCATCACCGACGAGAAGCGCTACGCTCTCGACAAGGACGACCTCGAGGAGATGGAGCCGTCCGAAATCGGCGATATGATCAAAGAGGACGCTCTGAATATCTTCAAGGCAAACGAGGAACTGCTTGCACCCGAGGTTATCCGCGAGATGGAGCGCGTATATCTGCTCAAGGCAGTCGACACCCACTGGATGGATCACATCGACGCGATGGATCAGCTCAAGGCAGGTATCCGCCTGCGTTCATACGGTCAGCACGACCCCGTTGTCGAGTACCGTCTTGAGGGCTTCGATATGTTCGACGAGATGATCGAGAATATCCGCGAGGATACGATAAAGATGATGCTTATCATGCCCAAGCGCGTGTATGAGATCCAGAAGCGCCAGGAAGCGATCGAAGCTGCGCGCAAGGCGGCTGAGGCAGCTGCGGCAGCGGCGCATCAGGTCATGCTCGACAAGGGCGAGAAAAAGAAGCAGCAGCCCAACCCGGTTGAGGCGGCTCTCAAGCGCGAGCAGGTCGCTCAGCCCACAAAGACCTCGGGCGATGGCACCGACACCGCCAACAAGACCGTCCGCAAGGGCAAGAAGGTCGGCAGAAACGATCCCTGTCCGTGCGGCAGCGGCAAGAAGTACAAGAAGTGCTGCGGACGCGACGCTTAAATTTTCAATTTATTAAGGAAGGGCTAATCGCCCTTCCTTTCCTATTTACCACCAAAACCGACTCCGATTGTGCCATTAATTTTGGTAAACCGTGTAATTGACTTTAGCGCGTAAAAACAATAAAATTATATTGTTGAATAATTATGCAAAGGAGAGTATCTATGTTTTGCGAAAAATGCGGTAATCCCGTAAACGATAACGATAAGTTCTGCCAGAAGTGCGGCGCTCCCGTTAAGCCCCTGAACGCGGCACCTCAGCAGGCTCCCGAGGCACCTCAGCCCGAGGTACAGCCCATGCAGGCTCCCGAGGCACCTCAGCCCGAGGTTCAGCCCGTACAGGCACCCCGGCCCGAGGTTCAGCCCATGCAGGCTCCCGAAGGCTATCAGCCGGTTCCTCCTATGGCGGATGACTTCAATCAGACAAACGTTCAGACCGTACCTCCCGCAGAGAAGAAGCCCTTCCCCAAGGCTGCAAAGCTCGGCATCATCTTCGGCGGCATCGGCGTTGCAGCAGTCGCGGCTATTCTGGTTGTGATCTTCGCGGTGATCATTCCGATGACCAAACCCAAGATCGATCTTACCAAATTCGTCACAGTTGATCTTTACGAGCACGGCGAAAGTGTTGTAGACGGCAAGATCAACGGCGAGTTCGAGCTCGACAGCCGGAAGATCGTCGACGCTTATCCCCAGATCTTCAACGGCAAGCCCGCGGCGCTTTCGGCTCTCGACAGCGCTCTCTATGATATCAAGGTCGAGTATGTTGACTCAAGCGACACCTCCAACATGGACTACGGCTACAAGTACGTAACCTTCAGCAACCTCAAGAAGGACAGCGAGGTAAAAATCACAATCGTTCTTCCCGAGAAGGATTCTTTCGGCTACGAGAGCCTCAGAACAGAGGAAAGCATGATCGGCGCGTCCTTTGTCGGCGGCACGGTCAACGTAAATATCGCTGATTCGATCGAGGCTGAGGGCTACAGCGTTGTTGACACCGAGAATATCGACCTTCTCGGCTACATCGAGAAGAACAAGCTCGCGAGCGCGATCGTCGACAGCCTCGGCGAGGTAACAATGGGTATCCTGCCCTTTGAGGCGAAGTTCGGCAGCTATACCGTCAAGAACGAGAGCTATGAGTCCTACGCTCCCTCTGTTTACGATGCGAATGACAACTACATCACAAGCATCTATCTCAGCTTTGACAAGAAAGCCGCTCTCAAGGCAGGCGACAAGGTAACCGTCAGCTACGATGGCGACAACTCCTATATGGCGGACAACTACGGTCTGGTTCTCGAGGGCAAGCCCTTCACCTACACCGTTGCAATGCCCGAGAAGCTCGACGAAAAGTCCGCGAAGAAGAACGCAGAGGCGATCAAGAAGTACATCACCGATCACCCCGAACTCGATTCCTCATACAAGAAGGGCGACAAGCTCGAGGTCACCGACCTGTACTATGTAAGCTGGAAGGATAATTCCGACTACCACGACATCGTGGCAATCGTCCGCAACTCGACTCAGAATTACTACTGCACCCTCGAGCTCGAGACGAAGGGCTTCTTCGTCAACGGAGAGTTCATCTACGGCGGCTATTCGAGCTACGCAGGCTCACACGGCAAGTCGACCGACGACGCTGCAAAGAGCAATTCCTACCTCGAACCCAACAGCAAATACTACACAGCGACAAAGCTCATCTGATAAAATCTTACGGGAGATACGGCAAAGCGCCGTACCTCCCGTTTTTTATAAACTCCGCGGACAAAAAGACGGATATAAAATACTTGTATATTTTGTTTTGATGTGGTATGATAGAGGATAAAGGAGTGAATTACCAATGAATAAAAGATTTCTGACGACTGCGGCGGCGATCCTGCTTGTCGGAGCGTCCGCTTTTTCCGCTCTTACCTTCACGGGCTGCAGCTGCACGGGCAAGGGCAATAAGACTCAGACAACAACGGCTGCAAGCGCGGTTCAGGCAAAGACCTATGAAACAAAAGACCTGCTGACCTGCGAGAGCTGGATCGGCAAGCTGACAAATCAGGTCGGCATGGAGAGCTATACCGCCAACAACCAGATCGAGGTCAAGGGTCAGCTGTTCGGCACGGCTGCCACAGGCGTTGCTACCGTCCAGAAGGGCGGCGACGTTATCAGCTCGGTCAAGCTCACAGCCGGCGCGCTCGCCTATGACACAGCGAAGGACGAGCTCACCAAGAAGTACGGCGACCCGATCAAGGACGAGGGTACGACCTGCAGCTTCCGCACGGGAAGCAACACCGCAGTCCTCACTCAGAGCGGCGACGGCGTAACACTTGAATTTAAGTAACAGAAAAACGGAGAGCGTGTTGCTCTCCGTTTTAGTTTTGGCAATTGGTAAAAATTAATTTTGAATCTAGTAAATTCCCTGAACCGTGACCTCGCCGGCGTTGAGGGTGCGGACGGTGCCGTCAGAGAGCATGACTCTCAGCTCGCCTGCCGCGGTAACTCCCACAGCCGCGCCGCTTACGGTGCGCTCGCCCTTCTTGAAGGTGACGCTCCTGCCGATCGTCGCGCAGAGCGAAACGTACTCCTCGAGAGCCTCGGGCGGAAGCTCGAGGTTATAGCGTGTGAATTCACGCTCGATCTGTCCGAGCAGCGCCGCGAGAAGGCGGTTCTTGTCGTAATGTCTGCCCGTTTCGAGCAGAATCGAGGTCGCCTTGTATGCGATTTCCTCGGGGAACTCTATCTGATCGACGTTCACGCCGATGCCCGTGATGACGTACTCCACAGCGTCGAACTCCGCGCACATCTCGGTGAGTATGCCGACGAGCTTCTTTTTGCCGATGATAATGTCGTTCGGCCACTTGATTCTGCAGTCAAGTCCCGTCGTCTTGCGCAGAGCCTTGCACACGGCAAGACCCGCGAGAGGCGTGATCGGTGTAACGTCCTTCGGAGCGAGCTTCGGGCGGAGGAGGATAGAGAACGCGAGGTTTTCGTCGCGCTTGCTCTGCCATACCCTGCCGAGCCTGCCCTTGCCGCTTTTCTGTTCGCGCGTGGTGACGACGGTGCCGTTTTCGCAGCCGTCGCTGCCGAGGCGCTTGAGATAATCGTTTGTCGAGCCTACCGAGTCGAGCACGATCAGGTTATTGCCGATAACCGAGGTGCCGAGATGTTTTCTGATGGCGGTTTCGTTGAGATATTCGGGCAGCGAAACGAGCCTGTAGCCCTTGTTTGGCGCGGATTCGATCACGCAGCCGCTCGATCTCAGGGCGTTGATGCCCTTCCACACCGCCTGCCGCGACACGCCCAGCTCCTTTGCGAGCGCCTGACCCGAGAGGTAGCCGCCGCACTGCGTGAGCAGCGCGAGGATCTGCTCTTTCACAACAATCATCTCCTCTCTCCCAAAAGGGAGGTACTGTGTATAGATTACTTTCTTGTTCTTACCGCGTTGACAACCTTTACGATAACGGGGCAGAGGATCATGTTCACGCCAAGCTCAACGAGGAAGTTCACACCCGTCAGACCGATGATGGCGAAGAACAGAATGTCTGTGTCGCCTGCCCACTGCGCGAGAACGTCGCGGAAGAAGAGCAGCAGACCCGCGATAAAGATGCCCGTGTTGACGACGGGAGCGGCGAGTGCCGCGAGTACGGCGCCGAGGATCTGGTTCTTTTTGCTGACCGCGTTGTAGATAAGACCCGCGACGAAGCCTGCCGCCGAGCCCTTGAGCAGACAGAGCAGAATGCACATTGCGGGGTTCGCGTAGAACACCATCGCACCGCCGGCGTCAGCGCCTGCCGCGCACATGATGAGAACCACGACGCTGAATACCGCGCCGAGATACGCGCCTGCCTTCGCGCCGTAGAGAGCCGAGCCGATGACGATCGGGATCAGCGCCAGAGTGATCGCGAAGGGCTTTGTGGGGAAGTATGTGGTGACTACCTGCAGCACGATGATGATTGCCGTCAGGATAGCAAGACCCACAAGCGTAAAGGTTTTGCTGTTAGTGTTTTGCTTTTTCATTAAAACAACCTCCTGCTGTCTTTCTGCCGATTTGATACAGATAAGACGCAAAGTTTATTTACAAAGAGCCGAAGCTCGTTTGTACATGGTTAGTTGCGGAGCTGCCTGCTTACATCCTGTTCCTCTTATATATCGATTTCAAGCCCTCGAGGATAATGTTCTCGTCAAACAAGATCTCGTGCGAGCAGTTTCTTATCATCTGGGGAGCAAGCCCGCCCGTGGCGATGATCTTGCAGTCCTCTCCGGCTTCCGCGAGGAACTTGTCGAGCATTCCGTCGAGCATACACGCCGTGCCGAACATAACGCCCGAGCGAATGCAGTCGACGGTGTTGGTGCGGATAGCGCTCTTCGGCGCGCGCAGGTCGACCGCAGGCAGAAGCGCGCCGTTGTTTGTCAGCGCGTCGAGCGAGATTCCCACGCCCGGTGCGATAGCGCCGCCGCGGTATGCGTTGTTGCTGTCGACGTAGCCGATGACCGTCGCCGTGCCCATGAATATCATCAGCAGCGGGCCGCCGTACTTCTCGAGCGCGCCGACGCAGCCGCAGACTATGTCGCCGCCGAGGGTTTCGGGCCGGTCGATACGCAGTTCAATGCCTGTTTTCAGCCCGGGGCCTACCACAAGGCTGCGCACGCCGGTGCTGACTTCGATAGCGTCGCGCAGAGGCTGGGTTATCTTAGGTACGACGGAGCTGATTATCGCCGCGTCGATAGCCTTGTTGTCGATATGGTAGATCTGGAAGAAGGTGAATAGCTCGACCGCGATTTCGTCGCTTGTCTTGCGCGTATCGGTCGAGATCCTGAGCTTGAATTTCAGCTCGTCGCCCTCGAAAAGACCGAATTTTATGTTGGTATTTCCTACGTCGGCTGTAAGCAGCATAAGTGTTTTCTCCTAATGATTATTACATCAATAATTATAACACATTTTTCTACAGTTTCAAGGTGCATATTAGGTATTTTATTACAATTTGAAAAAGTGGTTAATTATTTGTTGAATTTTCACCGCGATGGTGTATAATATTTATAGCTACGTATTGTGGTTTTCCGTCGGCATTTGTCGGAATTCAGATGCGGCTTGCATTGAAAACCATGGGGGTTTTTGAGAAAGGATGGTTAATCAGATGGATAGTTCAGAACTCAGACAGCTTCGGATTCTTGCCGCAAAGTCACGCTTGGGCGCAATCCTCGGCACATATCACGCAAAGTCCGGTCACCCCGGCGGCTCGCTCTCGGCGGCGGATATCTTCACATATCTCTATTTTAAGGAGATGAACGTAGATCCCGCAAATCCCGGTTGGGCAGACCGCGACCGCTTTGTACTCTCAAAGGGACACTGCTGTCCCAGCCTCTACGCCACTCTGGCGCTCAAGGGCTATTTTGACTGGAACGAGCTTACGGTACTCCGCCACATCGGCGCGATGCTCCAGGGTCACCCCGATATGAAAAAGACGCCCGGCGTCGACATGAGCACAGGCTCGCTCGGACAGGGAATCTCAGCCGCGTGCGGCATGGCGCTGGCTGCGAAGCTCGACGGCAAAGACTATCGTACCTATACACTTCTCGGCGACGGCGAGGTAGAGGAAGGTCAGGTCTGGGAGGCGGCGATGTTCGCATCTCACCACAAGCTCGACAACCTCGTTGTAATGGTAGACCAGAACGGTCTGCAGATCGACGGCACCGTCGACGAGGTAGCGGGAATTGAACCGCTTGACAAGAAGTTCGAGTCCTTCGGATTTGAAGTAATAAAGATCGACGGCCATGATTTTGAGCAGATCGCATCAGCTTTGGACAAGGCAAAGACCGTTAAGGGCAAGCCCACGGCTATCCTTGCCGCAACAGTCAAGGGCAAGGGCGTATCGTTCATGGAAAATCAGGTCGGCTGGCACGGCACCGCTCCCAACAAGGAGCAGTACGAGCAGGCAACCGCCGAGCTTAAGGCGGAAATCAAGAGATTGGAGGGCGAGTGCTGATGGCTCAGACAGTATTGAAGGCAACGCGCGAGAGCTTCGGCGAAGCGCTCTGCGAGCTCGCAAAGGATAACAAGGACATCGTCGTTTTTGACGCCGACCTCGCTGCGGCTACAAAGACAGGCGTTTTCAAGAAGGCATACCCCGACCGCTTCTTCGACTGCGGTATCGCCGAGGGCAACATGATGGGCGTCGCGGCAGGCATGGCGGCTGCGGGCAAGATCCCCGTAGCGGCGTCGTTCGCGATGTTCGCAACAGGCAGAGCGTTCGAGCAGATCCGCAACTCTATCGCCTATCCGCGCCTCAACGTAAAGATCGCGGGCTCACACGCGGGTATCTCCACGGGTGAGGACGGCGCGACACACCAGTGCATCGAGGATATCGCGATCATGCGCGCTATCCCGAACATGGTAGTTCTCAATCCTGCCGACCACTGGGAGATGAAGGCGGCGACAAAGGCGGCTATCGAGTACGACGGCCCCGTATATATCCGCCTCGGCAGACTGGCTATCGACAGCTTCAACGACCCCGAAACCTACTCCTTCGAGCTGGGCAAGGGCATCACTCTCCACGAGGGTAACGACGTTGCCGTTATCGCGACGGGTCTTGTCGTCAACGAAGCGCGCAAGGCTGTTCAGGAGCTCGAGGCAGAGGGCATTTCGGCGCGCCTGATAAACATTCACACAATCAAGCCAATCGACCGCGATATCATCATAAAGGCGGCGAAGGAAACGGGCAGGATCATCACCGTTGAGGAGCACAACGTTGTCGGCGGACTTGCGGACGCGGTCTGCGAGGTAGTTACGGCGGAATGTCCCGTAAAGGTAACGCGAATCGGCGTTCAGGACGAGTTCGGCCACAGCGGTCCCGCTTGGGAGCTGCTCGACGAGTTCAAGCTCACTCAGCCGCATATCGCGAACGTTATCCGCGAGGTTGTAAAAGAGAAATAATATTATGGCGCTGCGAGGAACGAAGCAAAACGCTTCGGTCCTTCACAGCGCCGTTTTTTATTATTGCAGCTCGTTCAGCCGGTTTGTTATTTCCGCTGCAAGCTCGTCGTAATCCTCCTGCGGAAGATATCCGTTGTCGCGGCGGAATTTCAGCTCGTCAAGCTCTTCCTCAAGCTCTCTGCGCTCGCGGAGGTTCTTTTTGATACCCTGCTTCTCATTAAAACCGCGGAACACCTCCGAAAACGACGGCGTAATATTTACCAAGCCGTAAACGAGCGTGCCGATAAATACAGCGAACAGCGATACGTAGGTGATGATGTCGGCAGGCTCAAGCGGAATTGAATACATGGTGTGCTGATAGATGTAGTTGAACAACAGGGTCGTGTGACAGAATAAGAGGACGGCTGACGCGGGGATAAGCAGCAGCCTTGACGGCAATCCCTTTATTGCGGCGGCAGCGATCACTGAGCACGCCGCGATAAATACAAGGTACATTCCTATCAGATAATAGGAGTTCGAAACTATCGGGCTGAAGCCGTTATTGTTATAGAACGGGATCTGCTGAAAAACAACAACGGCAGCGATCACCTTTTGTATTGCCGCAAGCACGAAAGCCAAGGGCAGAAGGAATACTCCCGCCTTTGTTTTGCGGAAGAAAAATATATACAGCGAAAATACAAGGCACGGCAGAACAGGGAACACTATGTATCGGATATAAAACCAGACCGTTCCGAAGCCGCCCTGCGCGTTCTGCGCTGAGCCAAAGCCTGATGTGAAGAAAATAAGGGCAATACAGGCAAGAAATCCAAGCAGCGAGATCGCCGCGCATATCATAACGGGCACCTTGCCGCGCATAATTTGTTTTTCCATAGAGATTCTCCTTTCGGTTTCTTTTGAAATTATAGCACAAATTTTTCAATATAACAAGATATAAGAAAGAGGTGTAACAAATGGCTGTATCAACACAAAAAACACTGAGAAATCAGGTGATGTATCAGGTATTCGTCCGCAATTTCAGCGACGAAGGCACCTTCGCCGCGGTTCAGAGCCGCCTTGACGAGATAAAAGCCCTCGGCACGGATATCATCTGGTTCATGCCTATCCACCCGATCGGCAGGCAGGCGCGGAAGGGTACTCTCGGCTCGCCCTACGCGATAAGCGACTACCGCGAGGTCAACCCCGAGTTCGGCAGCATGTCGGACTTCAAGAGCCTTGTCGGCGCGATCCACGGAAAGGGCATGAAGTGCATCATCGACGTGGTCTATAACCACACCTCGCCCGACTCCGTTCTGAGCCAAAAGCACCCCGAGTGGTTCTATCACCGTCCCGACGGCAGCTTTGGCAACCGCGTCGGCGACTGGACGGATATCATCGACCTCGATTACTCGAACCGCGAGCTATGGGACTACCAGATCGAAACGCTCAAGTTCTGGGCAGGCATCGTCGACGGCTTCCGCTGCGACGTCGCGCCGCTGATTCCGCTCGAGTTCTGGCTAAAGGCGCGCGAGGAGGTCGAAACGGTACGCGAGGGCTGCATCTGGCTCAGCGAGTCCGTCGAACCCGGCTTCATTACATATATGCGCGGACGCGGAATGACCGCGCTGTCTGATTCAGAAATTTTTCAGGCGTTCGACATGGCGTACGACTACGACGTCTACGGCGCGATGAAAGCATACCTCGACGGCAGCGGCAGTCTTGAAGCCTACGCCGACGCGCTCAACCGTCAGGAGTACACCTTCCCCGACAACTACGTCAAGCTCCGCTTCCTCGAGAACCACGACCAGCCGCGCGCGAGGTTCCTGATTCCCGACGAAAACAGGCTCAGGGCATGGACGGCGTTCCTCTTCTTCCAGAAGGGCATGACGCTCATCTACAACGGACAGGAAAAGGCTGTCGCGCACGCGCCGTCGCTCTTTGACCGCGACACCGTCAGGTGGAACGCGGCGGAGAGCATTGATTTAACCAGATACATCGCGCGCCTGTCAGATATAAAGCGCGACCCGATTTTCGCCGACTGCTCCTACACCGTCACCGCGCCCTCGGAGGACACCCTCGTCGCGCTCAGAGAGCATGACGGCAGAAAAATGCTCGGCGTATTTCCTCTCAGGGGCGAGGGCGGTTTGGTTCGCGTCGAGTTTGAGGACGGCGTTTATGAGAACCTTATCAGCGGCGAGGCTGTCGAGGTGTTCCGCGGAATGCTCAGCTCGAACGGCCTGCCCGTGATCCTGCGCAACTTCTGATATGAAGGGATTTCTGCGAACAAAAACCGCCGCCGTGCTGCTCTCTGTGTTCTGCACCCTGCTCTGGGGCACGGCGTTTCCGTTCATAAAGCTCGGATATTCGGCGTTCGGAGTGGCTGACGGCGACGTCGGCGCAATGCTGCTCTTCGCGGGCTGCCGGTTCTTCCTCGCGGGGCTGATGGTGCTGCCCGTCACCGCCTTGCAGCATACGCGCGTCCTTCCGAAGAAAGCCGACGTGCTCCCGATCGTGACCCTCGGTCTTGTGCTGACGGCGGGTCAGTACTTTTTCACCTACATCGGGCTGGGCTTCACGAGCGGCGCGAATACCTCGATAATCACCGCCTGCGCGTCATTTCTGACCGTCCTCGCCGCGCCGGTATTCTTCCGCTCGGACAGGCTGACCGTTCTCAAAATCCTCGGCTGCGTCCTCGGCTTCGGCGGCGTGCTCGTGATGAATCAGGGCGGCGGCGTGTCGGGCGATACGCTCTTCGGCGACAGTATGATTTTCATTTCGACCGCCTGCGCGGCGGCAGGCAACCTGCTCTCAAAGAAGGTCGCAAGCGGACGGAATCCGCTGACCGTGACGGCGTGGCAGCTCCTTGCCGGCGGTGGTCTGCTGGCAGTCGCCGGACTGATTTGGGGCGGCAGGCTGAACTTCTCGAGCCTGCAGGGTGTGGCGATACTTCTGTGGCTTTCGTTTGTGTCGGCTGCGGCGTTCAGCGTATGGACTGCGCTGCTCAAGCACCACCCCGCGAGCAAGATCTCGGTCTACACGCTGCTGATACCCGTTTTCGGCACCGCGCTCTCGGGACTGCTGCTCGGTGAAGCTGTATTTAAAATAGAAACACTACTCGCGCTGCTGCTGATAGCCGCGGGAATAGTGCTTGTAAATATTACAATCAAAGCGAAAGGAGAAGGTCATGATTAAAGGTATTCTCACTGATATGGACGGTCCGGGAAGCCCGGCGGCAGAATCGCGGACTATACCGCGCCGTAATAGCAATGCCGCGCGTTTACGCGGGAGAGGTTCCGAAAGGAGAAAAGCATGATTAAAGGCGTTTTGTCCGATATGGACGGCGTTATCCTCGACAGTGAAAAGCTATACGTCCGCTTCTGGTGCGAGGCGGGTCAGGCGTGCGGCTTCCCGATGGAGCGAAAGCACGCGCTCGGTATCCGCTCAATGGCGCGACCCTACGCGATCGAAAAATTACAGGGCTGGTTCGGTGAGAGCTTCGACTACGACGAAGTGCGAAACAAGCGTATCGAGCTGATGAACGCCTATGTCGACGTCCACGGCATCGAGCCTAAGCCCCAAGCGGAGTATCTTCTTCCCTATTTAAAAGAAAAGGGAATAAAGGTCGCACTCGCGACGGCAACCGCGAAGCCCCTCGCCGAGAAGTACCTCGAGCGCGTCGGACTGCTGAAATATTTCGACGCGGTAGCAAGCGCGAAGCAGGTCGAGCACGGCAAGCCTGCGCCCGATATCTATATATATGCCGCGAGCCTCCTCGGTCTGAAGCCCGAAGAGTGCATAGCCCTCGAGGACTCGCCGAACGGGATACGCTCGGCTCACGCGGCAGGCTGCAAAACGGTCATGGTGCCCGACCTCGACGGCGCGGCGGAGGAGATAAAGCCGCTGCTGTACGACATCGCTGACGGACTGGCTGACGTCGTGAGGATAATTGAAAATTGAAAATGAAAAATTGAAAATTAAAGAGAGAAACGCCCGATGGTACATCGGGCGTTTCCTGTCTGTAAAAAATGAGGGGTACAATTACGTGCCTCTGTGCCGGCACGTATTGAGGAGGGTAGAACAATATACTCGACGGTTGCGGTTCCGTCTTTTGAGTACGCTTTTATTAAACTATATCAATATGAAAACTGTGTGAATTCTGGTTGAAACCTCGCTGAAAAAATTTTTTTCAAAAAAGTCAAAACAAATGTTTGATTTTTCCGAAAACCTGTGTTACAATATAGTCGGAAAGGTGTGTGCGCTTATGAAAACACTCAGTAAAAGTCAATCGAAGATACTCGAATACCTCCGCGAATGCTCCGACAGCGGAAGGGTACCCTCTGTGCGTGAAATCTGCGACTACACGGGACTCAGCTCGACCTCGACGGTGCACCATCACCTCAAGGCTCTCGAGGAAAAGGGGCTGATTATCCGCGAGCACGGCGTTAACCGCTGCATTCAGATCGCGGGCGAGGAGAAGAGCGCCAGTGTGCCCGTCCTCGGCAAGGTCGCTGCGGGCATTCCCATCACCGCTATCCAGGACATTGAGTTCTACGTGCCCGTGCCCGAGCAGCTCAAGCGCGGCAGAGAGCTCTTTGCGCTCAGAGTACAGGGCGAGAGTATGATCAACGCGGGCATTCTCGACGGAGATATCGTGATCGTCCACCGCACGCCCGTCGCAGAGAACGGCGAGATCGTCGTCGCGATGGTAGAGGACAGCGCCACCGTCAAGCGTTTTTACAAGGAAAACGGCTGCTTCCGCCTGCAGCCCGAAAACGACAGCTTCGAGCCGATCATCGTCGACGAGGTAGTTCTGCTCGGCAAGGTCGTTTCACTCATCAGAAATTACTAAGGAGAGATAGATTTGAGCACCGTTTGCGTTTTCGGTTCCTCTAGCGAGGCGATCGACAGACGATATCTTGACGCCGCGTACTCTCTCGGCGCGGCGATATGCAGACGCGGCGAGGGTATGATCTTCGGCGCGGGAAAGTACGGGATCATGGGAGCTGCTGCGCGCGGCTATATTTCAGAGGGAGGCGTTCCGACGGGAGTCAGCCCGTATTTCTTCAGGGAGAGGAATGTCCTGCTCGAGGAGTGCAATCTTGTTTTCACCGACTCAATGCGCGAGCGCAAGGCGTACATGGAGGACAACTCCGACGCGTTTGTCATCTGCGCGGGCGGCATCGGCACCTTCGAGGAGTTTTTCGAGGTGCTGACCCTCAAGCAGCTCGGCAGGCACAAAAAGCCGATCGTTATCTACAACCTTCTGGGTTGCTACGACGGGCTGATCGAGCTCATGGAGAACGCTATCCGCGGCAAATTTCTCTCTGAGGACACCAGAAGCCTTTACTCGGTCGTCGAAACCGAGGAAGAGGTCTTTGAGATCATCGACGGCTACACGGCTGTCGAGTACGACAAATACGGAGGCAGATGATGGCTGATTGCTGCGAACAGTGCGCGCACTACGTTGCCGACGAAGAGTTCGGCGACTACTGCTCGGTCAATCTTGACGAGGACGAGATGGAGCGCTTCCTCACCCAGAGCGTAAAGGGCTGCCATTACTTTCAGCTCTACGACGAGTACAAGATCGTGCAAAAACAAAATTAATAATTCATTGCCCGTCCCGCAAAGGGGCGGCGTTATTTTTTTGTTCTGAAAGGTACATTTAGGGTTTTGCCTGCCGTACTCGCGGAAATCTGCGGATTTCCATTGCGTTTACGGTATTCTCACGTACAGCGCAAACGGCTGATAAACCTTGGTGCTTCGGCTGTCGCGTATTATTACTCAAAAATTGATTAATAGCTGCGAGAAATAGCATTTAAACTGCACAAAGCAAATGTGATGTTTTTGTGAATGCATACAAAACTGTACCTTTTGTCGATAAATGATGAAAAAAGGAGTGTCTGCAATGGGTGTTTTCAAAAAGGCAGCCGAGAAGCTGACGAGTGAAAAAATGAGCTCAAAAAGCCGCAGGAGGCTGATTGTGTTCATTGCGATCATCACGCTTCTCTCGATGACCACCTCGACCGTCGCGTGGTTCACGATCAATACCTTCGCGGGTGTAGACACACTTGACGTACATATCAGCGTTGCTGTTCAGCTCAAGGTCGCCATAATAATCCTGTCGTTTGCCGTCATCACCTTCCTGCTGACGCGCTTTGCGGGCGCCACGCCGTCGCTGTTCGGCTACACGCTGCAGCGCGTGTCGTCGGGAAGCATGGTTCCCGAGCTGGAGGTCGGCGACGTGATACTCAGCCGTAACGTGGGTGAATCCGACGAGCTTAAGGTCGACGATATCATCACCTTCGACGGCTCCGATCAGTTCGGCGAGAAGAATGTAACGCACCGCATTATTGTTGCGCCATACGAAGCAAACGGTGTTGTGATGCTTCAA
>JAEEGI010008586.1_pt1 | contig 22521 bp, 8 predicted proteins | sample 8958751 | NCBI WGS metagenome assembly JAEEGI01 (sample SAMN16246545, study PRJNA631951) | gut metagenome | biome: gut microbiome; feature: rumen; material: KS-attached | host: Bos | place: Iran: Karaj | collected 2018-10 | reverse complement strand
TTGTAAATTTATAAAAAACTACTTAAAAAATATCCATCTCGATGATCAATTCAAGCAAAATACATCATTTAAAATATTTCCAGATGATGTTGTAAAAGACAATGGTAAAGTAATATACATTTTAATAAAGAACTTAATTGGAAAAGAGCCACCAGGAAAAATAGTAAATTTAGAAACAGATTTAAATAAAAGAGCACTTCAAATAAGAGAACAATATTGTCAATTAATAAGATTTCTTCAAGAATGTGGAGCATGTCTTAACACAGTATTTCCAGAATATTTATTAGATTTAAATTTATATAAAAGATATATTGCTTTAGATCCTAAAAGACAAAAAGTTCTCGATCCACATTGGGAAAAAAGTAAAGCACTACCATTACAATGGAGATATTATCATAAAGAAAGTTGGGTTCTTTTAGTTTATCAAATATTAAAAATATTCTATTTAGCAAGAGTAAATTCAAGGACTTATCAATTAGTAATTAAACACTTACCACAAGATGCTCAAGCAAGAAATACTATTAATAGATATGGTTCTTCTAATGTTTATTCTCAAGCTGAATATTTATTGTTGAGATGGTGTACCGCTTGCTTTGAAGCTGTTAATCCTCATATGAATAGAGATGTTAAAACTTTCAGTAATGATTTTTCTGATTCTGCTTTATTAACTGCTATTGTTTTATCTTATTTCCCTAAAGAAGAAAAGAATATTTCTAAAAGAAAAAATGCTTCTAATGATTTGAAATTAATTACTTATAATTCTTTAATTTCTATTTTGAAAGAATATGGAATTTATACTCATGTTAAAAATTTACAAATTACACCTACATCATTACCAAATGCAAGAGAAATGGTATTATTTTTAGCTATGTTATTCCAAAACTTCCAATATTTCTATCCAAAGGATACAATATTATTTACTTGTACATTAGGAGATTCTGTTATTAAAGCAATTACATTAACAAATGCGACTCCAAAACCATTAGAATATGCAGTTAAATTTGAAGGAAGTGATTGTTTCATTCATCCTGGAGTAACTGATATCAAAATAGATCCAAATAAAGATTTTGAATACCAAGTTACATTTAAATCGAAATTATCAACAAAAGTAGATGGTAGAATATACTTTATAAATAGAAAAGCAGGATGGGCATGTCAAGCTGCTCCAATAGTCTATAATTTATCTTCAAATATAACAGGAAGAAGATCACTTGATTATAAAATCATTTCAACTAACTTATATAGTCAATTTGCATACAAACTCCAAGTAAGATTACCATTCCCTAAAGAAAAAGGAGAATTTGAAGTGAGATTAGAACAAAAGAGGAAAATTGTAAATAATAAAAAGAGAGTAGGTAAATCATCATTAGGAGGACAAAATAAGCAAAATCAATCGACAGAATTACTATATAAAGTATTCTTCCTAAAAGGAGAAGAAGATGGTAAAGCAACAGTGAAATTTAATAATCCAGATGGAACAGCAGAAGTATTAATTTTCTTCCTTCCAGTAGAAATGGATACATATGAATGTAATGTTATATTTGTAAAAGAATCAGTTGGTGAATTCCAATATACAATTGAAGGAAGAGTTGAAAAACCAATTGCCAAAAAATCAGAAATTATTGAAGAATCATGTAATGTAGATGAAGTTAAAGAATTTAATTTAGAAATTAATATGGATAATATTTATTTAAACCAAGCTGTTGCTCAATTAAAACCTATTGAAGGAGCAGAAGTTGGAGGAAAACCATTTACTTTAAAAATGCTTCAACAGAAATTATTACCTTCACCTGAAAAAATGGTATTCTCTGTAGAAAGTAATAAACCTTATTATATTGTCCCTGGAACTTTATTCCCTGGTTCTGGAGAACCTGGAAACAATGATACTAAAAAAAGTGGAAGTAATCAAAATAATACTTCATTAACAAATCAAAGTAATATTTCCTCAAATAATAACAATTCAATGCAAAAGAAAAATTCAATGTGGTTAAAAGTGAAATTTTCTAGTAAAGTATGTATGGTTTATGAAGGTGATATAACAATAACAAATTTAGAAAAACCAAATGATATTAGAATTTATAAATTATATGTTGATGTTAAACCAAAAGAAATTAGAGCAACTTTAGAATTCTTTTGTCCTGTTAAAGAAGTTATTGTTCAGAAAATTCCAATAGATAATAAAAGTGATAAAGACTGGATTATTAAAGGAGAATTATCAGGACCAACAAATGGATTTTTCAGATGTGAAAATGATAAAAGAATCCCTAAACATACAGTAACAGATTATTTATTAACATTTGCTCCAAATGAAAAAATAAATGTTAATGGAATGTTAAAATTAACAAATAATTTCACAAGTGAAAAATATTTCTATACTCTTGTTGGTAATGTTGAAGATCCATTAGCAGAAGGAAATATTGAAATAAATAATATAAATGCAAAAGAAACTCAGAAAAAAACAATTAATATAGATAATGACACTGAAAATGATATATCATATACAGTAGAAACTGATTTAGATGAAGTAATAAGTGGACTTCAAAATTTCGTTGTTAAAAGTGGAACAACATATGCATATGAAATGAAAATTCGTCCTTTATTAGGTAAAATCTATTTTGGAAGAATAATATTTAAAGATGATAAAAAAGGTTATAAATGGTATACAGTTAGAGTAGAAGCAAAGAGTCAAGTTCAAGCACAACAAATTGAAATGAGAACTAAAATCAGAAAGGGAATTTATATAGATATTAATTTAGAAAATCCAACTAATGAAAGTTCAATATTTAGAATTGATTTCGATTCTGATTTATTCCTTTTCGGAGATAAAGACATTAGAGTAGAAGCAAAAGAAAGCAAAAATTATAGATTATTATTTGCTCCTTTAAAAGTAGGAACTTGGGATAACGTAATGTTACATATATATAATGATAGAATAGGAGAATTTTTATATAAATTGAAATTAATATGTGAAGACCAACCAATAATTTTCTCAGATTTAATAAAAGCAGAATTGGGAAAATATGCAGATTTCCCAGTAATGTTAGAAAATCCAACCCAAGAAGAAATTGAAGTAAAATATACAAATTCTAATCCAAAATTATTCCAAGTTCTTCAAGAAAAAATAATAATTCCAAGTGGAGTAAATAAAGAAATTTTAGTAAGATATACTCCAAGTTCATTAGATGGAGAAGAAGAATGTTCTCTTAAATTTGATACTAAAAAAATAGGAAAGTGGGAATATCATTTAAGAGGAAGAGGAATACCTCCAACTCAAATGGAAACTACATATGTAAGAACATATGTTGGTGGAGTCACTTCAGGACAAGTTAACTTTAAAAATCCACTCAATGAGAAAATTACTGTTAATGTTGAATTGAAATGTGATGAATATCAAGAAACTTTCGCTTTATTTAATAAAAAAACTAAATTTCAACTTGATCCATTTAGAATTTTAGTCATTCCTTTCACTTTTAAACCACAAATTCTTACTAAATATAATGCTGAAATTTTTGTCTATTTAAGTAAAACTCTATTTTGGAAATATCCAATCGAAGGAATTACTGAAGTTAAATCAAAAGGAATTGACTTTACATTTAAAACAAAAGCCAAAAAAATGTTCGAAACTAAAATTTATCTCGATTTATCAAACTTACCAGAAAAAGAAATTGACTTTTCTGATTTTGGTTATGTTCTAAATATAAAAGAAGAAAAATATAAAGCATTAATAAACAAATGTTTAAGTATAAACTTTATAGATAAGAAAAATTTAGAATCAAATCCAAACGGAAAAAAATTACCATTAGACATTAAATTTTATCCATTAAGGCCATTTAAGACAGATGTAGAATTTGTGCTTCGAAAGAAAAGTGGAGGTCAATGGATTTATAATATAATATTAGAAGCAACAGAACCAGATCCTGATGATATAATTCATATAAAATCATCTTTAGGAAAACAATCATTTGTTGCTTTCAAATTACAAAATATTTTCACTAAAGATGCTAAATTTATTGCTTATTTCTCACATGATTCTTCTTCTGAATTCTCTGTCACTCCTAGAGAAGGAACTTTAGATCAAAGTGGAAGAGATGGAAGTCAATTTGTCATTTGCTATTTACCTGTAGAATATGGTAAAATCAAAATCGGGAAGTTAATCATTGAAACTGATGAAGTCCAATGGATTTTCGAAGTCAGAGGTACTCATTTAGATTATAAACCTCCTGAAGTAAAGAAAACTGATTTAACTAAAATGACTAAAGCTATGGAAAATAGATTACAGTTTGATGAAAATTTGAAAAAGAAATAAGGTTTTGGTATTTTAAATACACAAAAGTATTTGATTAAAAAATTAGAAACTTTTAAATTTAAATATTATCTATATTTCTTTCTTGAAAAAATATTATGAATTAAATAAAATTCGATTATTAATATAACAGTAAATTAAAAAACAAAAAAAAATAAAATAAAAATGCAACATACATTAAATATGACAGAAAGACGTTCATGGGATTTTACCCCAAAACCAAACTACATTCATTCAACAGGAAATAATGAAGAATTTATTCCAAGAGTTCCCTTTAAATTTAGAAAAGCTCCATTTGTAGAAAATAAATATTTAATAGAAGGAAGAAAATTTAAAAATTTCCACCCTGATAAATATGACGAATTAACAGGAGATTATAGAAAAGAAAGACCCCCAGCATATTCATTTGGTCCAAATAAGGATATATATAAATATATGGGAGGAACATTAGATTATTTTCGAACAATAAATGAAAGAGATAATAAACCAATGATAGTAAATAATTTTTCTCCATATGAAAATTATAGAAGTTTAGCATATAAAACAAAAAATAATTTCATTAAAAATAAAACTAATTATAGTTTAGGAAGAAGCACAAATAATTTTACTGGATTAAGTCCAAATAGATTCAGAGGAGGATTAACAGATGTTAAAATTCAAACTCCTGGTCCTGGAGCATATAATATTTTTGATATTACAATGTTTAGTGGAAATGGGAGAATGCCTTCAAGTACTTTTAATAATATGATTCCTAAAACAATGGGACATAAATATGATAGAGGTGTTAATTATAAGAAAATTAATCCTGGACCTGGTTATTATAATCATATTAGTAATTTTGGAAGGATTTATTTTTAGAATTAATTTACAAATATATGTTTAATATAAAAAATCAATTATTTATTTATTCAATATTTTAAAAAAAAAACATAAAAAAAAAAATAAAAATGACAACTATTCCATCTCTTCCATTAATAAAAGAAGTAGCATCAACCGATCAAACATATGAATTATTATTTAAAATATTATTAGCTGGAAATACAAGTGTAGGAAAAAGTTCTATATTCCTTCGTTTTGTAGATAACATATGGAACGATGTATTTGTTCCAACAATAGGAGTAGATTTCAAAATAAAAACATTAAATATAGACAATAAAAACGTAAAATTACAAATCTGGGATACAGCAGGAGAAGAAAGATTTAGAACAATAATATCTTCTTATTATAGAGGAGCTCATGGAATTTTATTAATATTTGATTTAACTGAAATAGAATCTTTTAATAGTTTAAATAATTGGTTAGCTGAAATTGAAAAAAATGCAAATAAAAATGTTGTTAAAGTTTTAATTGGAAATAAATGTGATTTAGAAGATAAAAGAGTTATTAGTTTTGAAAAAGCAAAAGATTTTGCAGATAGTAATAATATGAAATATATTGAAACTTCTGCAAAAATTGATAAAAATATTACTAATGCTTTTGGATTAATAGGAAAAGAATTAATGGATGCTGCTTCTGATGATAATGACATGAAATCTAAACGAAAAAATATTACTATTGGTCAAAGTTCTAATATTGATATCAATGAAAAAAAAAAAAGTCGATGTTGTGGAGATAAACATTAAATTTTTTTATTTTTATTTAATTTTTCTATATAAGTATTTTAATTAAAATAAAATAGAAAGTGATTAATGTTTAAATAGACAATGAAAATATTATTTTTTAAATAATCATAAAATAGAAAAACTAAAATATGATGATATATTTATTTAATTAAAAAAATCATAAATGAAACGAAGAAATAAAGTACAAGAAACATATAAATACATAAGAAAATTAGGAGAAGGTGCATATGGTGAAGCAATATTAGTACAATCAAATGGTCCAAATAAAAATTATTATGTAATGAAATCAATATCGTTAATAAATATGAATGAAGAAAAAAAAAAAAAAAACATATGAAGAAGTAAAAATACTAAAAAAATTAAATCATCCAAATATAATAAAATTTCATGAAGGATTCATAGTACCAAATCCATCACCTGCATTAAATATAATAGTAGAATATGCAGATGGAGGAGATTTATCAATGAGAATAAAAAATCAAAGAAAGAAAAATAAATATTTTAAAGAATCTCAAATTTTAGATTGGTTTATTCAAATATGTTTAGCTTTACATCACATGCATAAAAAACATATATTACATAGAGATATAAAAGCACAAAATATATTTTTAACAATAAATAATATTATTAAAATAGGTGATTTTGGTATCTCTAAAAGTTTAGATAATACTTTAGAAAAAGCAAGAACAGTTATCGGAACACCATATTATATATCACCTGAAATAATTCAAAATATTCCTTATTCTTATAAAAGTGATATTTGGAGTCTTGGAGTTTTATTATATGAAATGGTCTCTTTAAAAGTTCCTTTTGATGCTCCTAATTTACCTATATTAATTTTGAGAATTCAAAAAGGAGAATATGAAAAATTAAAAAATATTTGGAGTGAAGATTTAAGAAATTTAATTTATTCTATGCTACAAACTGATCCTAAAAATAGACCTAATTTAGAAGATATTTTAAGTAAGTTTTATTGTTTTTTTAATGATTTTTTTAGAAATGCCATTTTTAAAGGAAAGAATGAAAAAATTGTTAGAAGAATGTGGTTACAATCAAGATTTTACTAAGACATTTATTAGAGCTTTTGTAAAATATATTTTATTTAAAAATTTATAGAAACAAGAAAGAAAAGAAGAAAAAGAAAATACAAAATCTAAATTCTCAAATAGTACTGGAAACCCAGTTCAAAAGCCTCAAACAATAATAAATAAAATCGATGATGAAAATACTTTCAAAGAAAATAAAAAATTTCCAAAAATAAAAATAATAGGGAAAGGAAGTTCAAATAAAGAATTGATAACAATTAAAAAGAGCGTAACTAAACAAGATGAAAGTATAATATCAGGAAAAACAAAAGATACAAATAAAAATTCAGAATCATTAATTCCTTCATTATCAATTTCATTAAATAATAATTTAGGAGATGATACACAATTCATTTTTCAAGATTTTATTAAAAATGGAAAAAAAGAAATTATATTTCAAGATTCAAACAGTAAAGAATTTTTATTAGATAGTGAAAAACCAAAAGGTTTAAAAATTAAAATTAAAGACCCTGTTAAATATAAAAAATCTGTAACTAGTGAAGAAAAAAATGATTCTATTAAATTCAATGAACAGAAAAAAAAAAAAGATTTATATGATGCTAATAAAGTTTTATATCTTATTCATAATTCTTATTTAGGTTTTAATGAAAATGATGACGAAGAAGAAGATAATGAAGAAACTTTAATTAATGATGATTATGGTAATTTAGATGAAATTGTTTCTGATATTAATATAAATAATAATAATAATATTAATAATAATAATAATAATAATATTATAAATAATATAAATAATAATAAAAAATTTGTAAAAAATAGTTTAAATGATAAAGATAAAGATGATATTCAAGTTATTAGAAATAAAATTGAAAGTAAATTAGGAAAAGAATTTACTAAATATTTAATAAATTATGTTTCCTCTAAGACAGACAAAGATCTTTTAAAATTTGATCAAAAAGAAATTGAAAATGAATTAAAAAGAAAATTTGATAATGGAAAAATTAAAATTAATTCTAATATATTTTATGAATCTCTTAATTTATTACCTGAAATTTATTCTTTTATTATAGCTGAAAGAATGGAAAATAATAAATAATCTATATAAAATATTCTTTTAACATTATTAATTATTAATTAACAAAAAAAAAAATAATAAAAATAAATAAAAACAAAATACAAAATTTAAAAAAAAAAAATAACAAATACAGTAATAATTAAATGAAAAAAGAAAGGAATTTAAACAAAAAAAATGTTTTTAAAAATAAATAAAAAAACAACTTCTTTAAAAATCAAATATAAAAAACCTATTTAAGAAAATTTTTTTTAAGCAGAAGCTTTTCTTTTATTTTCAATTAATTTATTAAATAATTCTCTCACGAATTTTTTAAATTCATCATAATCAATAGTACCATCTCTATTAATATCTACTTTAATCATAGTTTCTTTAACATCTTCTTCAGTAGGTTGAGGTAATTGGTATTCATTAGCAAGAGAAAACATCATTCTTCTAAATTCTTCTGCATCTATTGTCATATTTCCATCTTTGTCTGCTCGAGTAAATAACATTCTAACTACTGCATCAAATTTTGGTTCACTTTGTAATAAAATTTCAAGAACTTTATCCATTTTTTATATAAAAATATTTTTTTATGTTTTTTTTTTTCTTTATTTATAATTTTTTTTTTTTTATTATTTTTATTTGTTTTTTTAACCAATTTTTTTACTTTTTTTTTATGTGAAATTTGATATAAAGATTTGTATTATTAAATGAGAAATTAATTAATATTTTAGAATAAGTGGAATATTATTGTTTGTTTTATGAACAAAAATATTTAGGAATATATTTATTTTTTACACATATTCATTTTCTGAAAATATTTTAATTTAAAATTCATAATATTAAACAATTAATTAACTTATTTAATAAAGAAATTGTTAAAAATAAAAAAATCAATGTTTAAAAAGGAAAATAAAAGATAAAAAAATATAATATAACAAAATAAACAAATATAAATATAAAACTTTACATTCCATTTTCCTTTAAAGAGAAATTAAATATTTAATAACAATTTAGAAAAAATGAAATAAAAAACATTTAAAATAAATAAATAAACAGCTAATAAAAAAAACAATATAAAAAAAATAAAAAAAATAAAAAGAAAAATTTAAAAATACTTTATTCTTTATTTAAAAAAGTCCTAAAATCCTTTTTATTTATTATTATTTTGATTAAGTTGTGCTAAATGAGCTCTAGGATTAAAATATCCATCATGCATTTGATGAACAGTATGTTTAAAGTCTTCTTCAATTTTAGGATCACCATAAATTTCTTCTCCATCTTTATTTTGTTGTCCATGACTATAAAATTTTCCATATAATTCATTTGTGGTTCCAAAAGTTTGAAAGGATTTCATTTTTTATTTATTTATGTTATAACTTAAAATTTATATTTTTTATTTATTTAATAAACTAATAACTTAAAAAAAAAATATTATTTTTTTATTTCTTTTTTTAAATATAATGATTTACAAATTGGACAAATTGGTTTATATAACATCCATTCATCTAAACATTTAAAATGAAACATATGTTTATCACAAGAGAAAATAGAAATATCATCATTATCTAAATAATTTTCTAAACAAATATGACAAGTATCATAAATAATAACATCATTAAAATTACTTTTAATATCTTTATATTTATATTTTTCAAATTCATAATTTTTTTTATCTTCAATTAATTCTTTTATCTGTTGTTCTCTTATTATATTTTCAAACATTAAAATTCCATTATCAATTTCTCTTATTTTTTCACTAAGATAAAATTCATAATTTTGAATGATATTAATATTATCAGTTAATATTTTCATTTTTTCTAAATTATGTTTTTTTTTTTCTTGAATTTCAATTAATTGACTTTCAATATTTTTTTCTCCTTCTTTAAATTCTTTTATTTCATCTTCTAATTCTTTTTTTATTTGAAACATTTCTTCACATTGTTCATATTCATCAATATGCTCATTAATATATAAAATTTTACTATCATATAAATTAATTTTATCTAAAATAAATTTTAATTTGTCTTCTATATGATCTAAAGAGTCTTTTGATTCATTAAAGTTTAATGTTAATTCTTTTAAATCATTTTCTAATTTTATTCTACTTTCTTTTATTTGCATTTGATCTTGTAAAAGATGATATCTTTCTTCTTTTACCATATTCAATTGCTCTATCATTGAAATTGAATTCATTTTTTATTTATAAAATTATTATCATTTATTTAAAAGTTAAATGAATAATATTATAAAGAATTAAATTTTTATTATTTAATGAAATTTTTTATTTCTTAATTATAAATTATGATAATGGAAGATGAATTATTTTAATTAATCTATAAATAATAAAGAAATAAAAGTTATTTTTATTAAATTATTATTAAAAATAAAATAAAATATTATTTTATTTTCCTAAGAAAAATGTTTGATCATGAATTTAATTATATTAATGAAGAAAACAATGTAAAAATAATTTATTGTTCAAGTCAAACAAAAGGATGTGATAGTAAAAACATATTATCAAATAATAGAAAAAGTATATGGTTATCAGAGAAAAGTATTCCTCAAATAATAATAATAGATATAAGTAAAATGGAAAAAAAACCTGAAAAATCATTTTTTGAATATTTTGGAATTTATTGTTGGCATGCTTATTCAACAAATCCTAAAATAATTCAAATTTTAGTTTCTGAAAATAATAAAAATTATTTTGATTTAGGAGATTATGAATTAGCAATGACACCTAAAACACAATATTTTCAAATTGAAAATTTAGAAAAAATTCAGAATAAAAAAATTAAATTTATTAAATTAATAATTAAAGAAACTTTTGGAGGAAGTAGAACTTATATTAATCAAATATTTTTTTATGATCATTCTGAAATTAATGAAAATTATAATAATGATAATAATGAAACTGATGATACTTTCCAATTAAATACTAATAATGATATTGAGGATAATAATAATATTGATGATAAATATTTGAAAAAAAATACTTTTGATAATGGAAGAAATTATAAAAAAAAGAAAAATAATTTAAATGTTAAAAAGAGTGGAAGAAAAACTGAAGAATTAGATGAATATGAAAAAGAAAGAAAATTAAAAAAAATAGAAAAAATATTAAAAACTAAAATTTTAAGTAATAATATTAATTTAGAGAATGAATCAATAGAAAATGATTATACAAGTAAAAAAATAAATAAAGATTTATTTTTAAACCCAGATGAAGAAAATGAAGAAGATAAAATATCTTCTCATTTAAATCAATATTTATCATATGCAAATTCTAATTTTAATTCTGCAAAAAATAAAAACTCAGAATATAATTATATGAATAATAATAATAGAACAGAAAATACTTTTTCACCGGAAATAACAAATTCAAGTAATTTTAATTATAATAATATACCAAAAAGAACAATGACACCAATTCCAAAAGGAAGTAAATTATTATTTAGAAGTCCAGATAATACAATAAGTTATATTAATACTAATCCAAATGTAAATTATAAAATTTCTTTAAATTCAGATAAAGAATATAAAAGATTAGAAGCTCAATTAAAAGAAATGGAAGATAAATTAAAATCTTTAAATAATGAAAATAATATTATTAATAAATCAATTAATAATATTAATAATACTAATAATAGTAATAGTAAAAATATTACTCATTCTAAAAGTTTTAGTTTTTTACCAAAAGAACAAAATAATAATTCAATTGGAAGTAATAATAACACAAATAATTTTATTAATATTCAAAAAGAGATCAATACAGATAATAATAATAATATTTTAATAAATAATAATGATACTTTAAATTTACCTGTACAATCAACAAATAGAAATTTAAATATGAATACAAATTCAAATAGACAATTTATTGAAAATTTAAATAATTTAAACACAAATAGAATATTACAAACAGAAAGAGTAAATTTAATAGAACAAAGAATGACAAATTTAGAAAATGAAATAAAAGGAATAAAAGATCAATTCACAATATTATCAAAAAATATTCAACTTTTAGTAAATATGAAAACAAATAATAATTTAAACACAGATCAAATTATTCAAATTGTATTAAAGGAATGCATTAAATTAATAGAAAATAAATTTAATGAAATACAACATCAAAATAATCAAACTACAAATAATAGATTATCAAATGAATATAATACAAATAATAATAATTTATATGTTTCAACAGATTCAAATTTATATTCTTTTGAAATGAGATTAAATAAAAAAATAGATGAAAGATTAGATTTATTAGCAAATCATATTCAAGAACAATTAAATAATAATTTTTTAAAACCTTCAATTCAAAGTATTGAAAATACAATGAAAAATAATATGAATGAAATAAAAGAAAAATTAAATCAAATTAATACTCATTCAAATAATAATTTATTAAATCAAAGTGAAACAAGTTTTATTGATTCTATTAAAGAAAGTAAAAGTTTGTTAGGTTCTCAAAGTGATATTAAAAATTCTACTTTAAAAAGAAATGATCAATATGATGAAATTAATAAATTAGGAGAAAAATTATATGACAAATTAGTTGAAAAAGAAAAAAAATTAGAAGAATTTAAAATTGAAACTAACAATTATTTTAAAAAAAGAATGAAAAAAGATGATAAAAAAATTCAAGATAGTTTAAATAGTTTAAAATAATATTATTTATTATTTTTTATAATATTTTTAAATAATAATAAATATATAATTTTTATCAGTATTTAAAAAAATGTAAATTTAAATAATAAATTCTATAATTATACTTAAATTCTGAAACTATTTAATTCTCCTTCTTCTTCTTCTTTTTTTTCTCTTATTCTTCTATATTTCTTTTCAATATTGAATCTAGCTAATTTTTCATAAAATAAAATAGTATGCTTAACTAAAATACTACTACTTATAAAACAATTTTTAATTTCATTCATTTCTTTTTCTCTAATTTTAATATCTTCTTGAATTTTTTCAATTTTTGTTAACCATAAACTACCATCTTTTAATAAAATATCAAATAAATTATTATAAATAAAATTATCTATTTTTATATTATTTTCAAATTCAATCATTAAATTTTTAATAGTAAATTTCCTAATAGCTCTTAATAAACTTTCTTTATTAATTAATTTATTTTTCTTTAATAATATATCAACTTTATTATATAAAATATTAGACGATGAACCTTTATATAAATCTTCATTAAATTCTTGATATTTTGCTTTTTCTTTTGTTTCAGGAAAAATTTTTTCTTCTATATAATCATATAAACTAACTAATTCATTTACTTTTAATCCAAGTTCATTAATTAATTTAATTGAATCTTGACTAAAATTTGCAATATTTTTTGCTTTATTTAATATATTTATTAAACTCATTTCTTCACTGTTATTTTTATTTATTGATATTTTATTTTGATTTATATAAAATATTAATTGCTCTAATGAAGGTAAAATATTTGATAAATCCTCGAAATTATTTATTTTATCTATTATTTCATTTGATAAATTTATTTTTCCATATTCTGAATATAATTGATTTAAACCTGAAATCCAATATTCATCTGAAATTTCAGATTTGTATATTATATAATTTAAATTGTCTGAAAAAAATTTTAATCCATATAACAATTTTTTTCTAAATTCATTTTCAATTAATTCATAATTAATTGTATATTCATTCATTTTATTAAAAGGTAAATTTTCTATAAAATATTTTCTTTGTGAATAAAGATAAAAATAATTTTGCAAATAATTATAATTATCTTTAATATTTATAATTTGTCTTATATTTGCATTTTGAACATCAATCTTATTATAATTATTAAATTCATTTAAGAAAAATTTAATTTCTTGATTATTTTCATTTTCATATTGCCCCTTAATTTCATCAATATTTTTTTTAATAAAATCATTTTGTACATTTCTTAATTTAATATAAATGTCACTTAATTGTTTTCCTCTGCTTTCTTTTTTATCATTAATTAAAAATTCTTCTAAAGTTGAATTTTCTGTTAATTTTGATGTTAAAATATCTTTAAAATTAGTTAATTTTGAATTCCATTTTTTTTGGAATATTGTATATTGATTAATAAGATTTAATTTTGATTTTTTCACTTCTTCAAATAATTTTTTTTCCTTTGCTTCATTTCTTGTTATTGAATTTGAAAAATTATAATAATTTAATAAAGGATTCTCAAATTCATTTATTGTCACAATATATTTTACTTTATTTAATGAAGATTTCCCTTTTTCTAATAAATCTTTTTCTTCATAATAATTTGATATAACTGGATATTTAGTTTTATTGTTTTTTAAATATTCTTTTATTTTTGAAAAATCAATTAAATTTATTACACAATTTAGTGAATAATATTGAAAGTTTTCATCTTGATTATTCTTCTGTAATTTTTCTATGATAGTATTATCATTTTCATCTTCAATGTAATTTTCTAAGAAAATAGACAAGTTATTTTTCTTTGATTCAATTTTAAATAGATTTAAATCTTGATTAAGGACATTATAATATAATATTTTTGCAATAATATTTTGAATATAAGAGCTTAATAATTTTCTATTTTGAAAAGAATTAGTTAAATTTTTAAGAAAAGTAATTTGTTTATTTTCAACAACAGCTTTAATATATTCTTCAAGAAATACTTTTAAAAAAGCAGAAGCAAAAATTCTTGTTATATAAGGATAATTAATATATTTAATTTCTTCAATTTCATTTTTATCAATAACTTCATTTATATTTTTTAATATTTCACTATATTCTTCTATATCATCCTCAGGAATTTTAATATGTGATTGGAAATAATATAATAATATTTCTATTAATATTTTTGATTTTTTATTTTCTTCTGATAGTATTTTATCTATAAATAGTATTGTTTCTTCTTTTGATGATTCATAAAATATTAATTTACTCTTATTCTCTTCTTTATAAATATCTTTATTTGGTTTTAATCTAAATACTGAAAAAATTAGAAAAAAAAATCTTTGAGAATAAGGTAATAAATTTTCATTATCTATTATTTCTTTTATTAAAAATATTCGATATTCATTATTATTAATTTGTCTATATTTTGAAATAAACAAAGATATTATAAATTCTTTATGCTCAAAATAATCTTTTAAAATATTTAATTCATTTTTAAAATTAATTTTTAATTTCTCAATATTCATTTCTTTATAATTTTGAATTTCATTGTTGATTTCTTGAATATATTGATTGAAAATTTGTTTAGAAACAATTTTAAAAACTTCAACAGAATTTTTAAATAAAAAAATTAATCGAGGATAAATTGAATGAAAAATACAATCATTAATAATTAATTGTGATAAATATTCAAAAGCTCCATATTTTTCATCATATAATTTTGGATCTTTAAAAATAGATAAACATAAAAATTCAATTATTGAATAAAAAGGTTCATTTAAAAGTTCAATTTCAATTCTTTCATCATTTTCACTTTCATTTATTCTCTTTTTTATTTCTTCATTTACTTTTTCTTTAAATAAATTTAAATCTAAATTTAATTCACTACATAATCTTAAAATATTTATTATTAAAAAACTATATTTTTCAATCCAAAAAATAATTTCTCCTAATTTATCATATAATAATAAATCATCACCAAATTTAATTTCTAAAAAAATTTTTAAAAGTAAATCATAATCAATTTCAGTTTTTTTTTTATTTATATTTTCAAAAATAAATATTTTTCTAAAATCAGAATAAAAAATTTCCATATCTCCTTTCCCAATGTTGGTGTTATAAAAAAAATTATTTTTTTTAATTTGATTTTGAATGGAATCTAAAATTATATCTTTCATTTTTTTTTCATTTACTTTCCTTTTATTATTTTTCAATGAAAAAGTACAAATTTTTAAATTATTTAAGAAAGGATAAATTAAAGGTAAATTTAAGCCAAAAATAATATTAACTGTATTTCCTCTTATTTCAAAAGAAGGATTTTCATTTCCAAATTCTAATTTTTTTATATAATTAATTATATTTTCATTTAGTTTTTTATTATTTGAAAATAATATTGAAGGTAAAATTGCATCTTTTTCACTTTTATATATAAATTTAATAAAATATTCTAAAAGTAATTTTCTCATATAATTTTTTATGTCTGAAAAATAATCTATTCCTTTTTGTTGATAATCAATATCAGTTAATATTGATAATATTATACTTTGGTTATTTTGAGAATTTTCTTCTTTTTTACAAATTAATTCAATTATTCTATTTTCTATATATTCTAAATACAAATTATTATTTTTTAAATTTGTTGTGGCTTTTTCATGATAATTATCTTCTGTTATTTCTTTATTTAATTCATTTAAAAATTTATATGAAAATCTCATAAACCCTTCATAAATCAAAGTTTCAAATACTTTTGATTTATCAAACAAATTTAAATTAAATAAATTATTGTTATTCATATTATATAATTTAGTAATTGAAATATTTTTACCTTTTAAATTATCAATAAATACTTGATTATAAAATGATAAATGAGATATAAAACTTTTACTTTTTGATTTTATAATATCATTATCCGTTTTATAAAAAACTTCTCTTTGAAGATGGATAATAATAATAATATATTTTGAATTTTGACTGTTTAAATCAATATTATTTATTTTAATATATATATCAAGAAGATTAATAATATGATTTAAATGTTCAGATAACTCTTCTTTAATTTGAATAACCAAAATTTTTTTCTCTGAATTATAAAATTTATTAATAAATTCATTAATTAATTTCTCATAATCAGATTTTGAAATTATTTTATTATCAATCTCATTTTCATTATCCGTTATTCCGTCAAAAATTCTAGAAAAAGTAAAAACAATATTTCTTTTGTTCTTATTTTTTCCATTTTTTATTTCATAAATTAAATCAGACAAATTATTTGGTTTGTTTTCATAGATCTTAACAATTTCTTTAAATTCTTTATTATATTTATTACTAAAAGAAGAATAAAATATATTAACCATAATATCTTGTGTAAAAGTAGGAACAATTTTATTAAAAACTTCTTTTTTAATATCATCAAATTTTTTATGTTTATTATCATAAACAATAGCTTTAATTTCTTCTTCATCAAAATTTATTAAATGACTACGAATATCAATTTTATTGGGTTTAACATAATCATTATTAATAGGATTAACAACTTCATTTAAAATTTTATAAATGTTATTGGCAAAATTATTTTCTCTATCATTTAATAAATTTTTAAAGAAAAAGATTTGTTTTTCAAATCTATTTAAAAAAGGTCTATCTTGCTCTTCTATTTTTTTATAATCAACTAAAACAATACTTTTAAAATTATTATCTACTTCAAAAATTTGATCAGTTGAAGAACCAATAGTAATTCTAGCATATTTTTTTCCACAAACATTGGTAAAAGTTTGATTAAATAAATCATATAAAGAAGGATAAATACTTTCTAAATTATTCATTACTATTATTTCTCCATTTTTCATCGAAATTTGAATTTTTTGTAAAAGAGAAGAAGTATATTCTTCATTTTTTAAATCTTTCATAAAATGACTTCCCAATAAAAATATATTTTCTTTTTTTAATTTTTTTAAAATAAATTGAATCAAAAATTGGCTTTTACTAATATCAGATATAATCATTAAATATCTACTTTCATTATCTAAAATATTTTCTTCAATACATTCAGTAATATTAATATTATTAGATAAAACATAAGATTTATCTTTTTCACGAATTTTATTTTCAAAACTATTAACAGACCCATAATAACCTCCAAAATTTCTTTGAATACATTTCCTTAAAATTTCATTTTGTTGAAAATTCTTATTTAAATTAATATTTTCAATTAATTTCCTAGCTAATAATTTAATAACATGATAAAAATCTCTAGCACCATGAAAATCAGTATATTCTCTTTGATTTTTTTCATTAATGAAATTAATATAAGATTCACTTAATAAAGTGAATAAATATTCATAATCTTTTCCTAAATTATCCTTATAAGAATTAGCAATTTCAATAGCAGTTTCAATACAATCTTTTTCATCATGTTCTGGAACAGCTAAATATATTCCTCTATTCATTTTAGAAGCATCTAAAGTCCAATTTGATATTCCTACAAAAGCTAATTTCTCTTCTTCTTTCTCATATTCTAATTGAGAGTGAATCACTTTTAATGGATTATTCGGTGATATTTCTGCTAAACCCATTTCATCAAAATATATCATAAATATAAAATCTGAGGAATTTCTTGAATTTTTTATTTCTAACATTTTTTCTTTTATTTTATTTTCTATTCTTTTAACTTCTTCTTTATCTTTATATTTTGTTTTTTTCCTTTTTTTTTTTAATTTATTTAATTGACTTTTCAACACATTTATATCTTTTTCTACTTTTATATTATTTCTTCTTAAATATTTCCTTGTGTTATTAAATATTTCTAAAATTCCTTCTGATGTACTTGATAAAGAACCTTGATAAGTGTTTCTTACAATTTCAGGTAAATTTTTAAATTTATTTGAAATTGATTTTTTCCCTCTCATTGCTTTATTTATTATTGATAAACTTAATGATTTACTACATCCTGGTTTTCCACATAAAAATAATGGAATTTTATTATTTATACATATAAATAATGCAAATAAATTTTCAAGTAATGATCTATTCTTTGCTATTCCTTTTTCAATTTCTATTTCATTTACTAAATTCTTTACTATGTTTTTACATATTATTTCAAAAGAAAAAATTTGGAAATATTCACTTAATTTTTCATTTAATTCTTCTCTTAATTCCCTTGTGTCTAATCTAAAAAAATATGTCACATAAATTGATAATATTATTGCAATATTATAATCATTTATTTCTTTTACTTCAATTAAAGTTATGTCTTCTTTTTTCTTTTCTTTTTTTAATTTTAATATATATTCTTCTCTTTCTTCTTTTAATTTATCATAATTAATTCTTAATAAATTTTCTCTTTTTTTTTCTAAAATCCATTCGAATAAAACAATAAGTCTATTAACATCTCTTAAACTAACAGAAGAGATACCTTTTTTTTCTCTTAAATATTCATGAGCTTTAATAATACCATTAGTAACCTTATTAACTAATTTATTTACTTCTTCTCTAATATTTTTATCTTGTATTTTCTTCTCAAAATTAATTTGAAATTTTAAAGAATTTTTCACCATATTTTCAATATAAATTCCTCCTGTTTCATTATCTAATTGATTGAAAGAAAAAACATAATTTAATAAAGAATAAGGTAATGGATTAACAGAATAAGCTAAAATTCTAACTCTTTTATTTTTAATTATATTTGCACTTATTCCTGGTTTTCTATTTTTGTAATTATTGTTTTTATTTTCATCTGCTTTTTTATAAGGATTACAAGCAGCAATAAAAGAAACATTTTTCTTAATATTTTTCCCTAATATAGTTCTTTTAATCATCATTTCAGAAAATAAACCTAATGAATTACTTGTATTAAATTCATCTAAAAATACCCAAATATCATTTATTTTATCATAAGATTTTTTAAATTTATTGTCTTCTTCTTCTAATAAATTATTGTTTTTAACAAAATCTAATATTTTATTATTATCAATTCCAGCATGAATATTAAATATAATTAACTCAACTTTTTTTAAACTTGCTAAAGCTTTAATTAAACTTGTTTTCCCACATCCTGTTTCTCCCATTATAATTAAAGGAACTTTTGCATTCATTCTTAAATTTATCATTACCATTTTAATGAAATTGTCTTTTGTAAAAACATAATCTGTTCCTAAATTTTCAGTAAGATTTTCTTCTAAATCTTCTTCTTCTTCTTCAGTCAATGAACAAGTAATATTTTTTATTTCATTTATATATTCTTCTCTTTTTAAATTATTATAATTTAATATCATTGGATTATAATTATGATCTTTTTCTGTTGAAATTGTTTTGTTTGGATTTAAGGAATTTATAAAATTATATAATTCAAATTTCTTTTTTATTGTTTCATCTTTATTTTCTAAAATTAAATTTTCTCTTTTTATTCTATCTCCTAATTTTGATATTATTGTAATTCCATTGTTTCTTTCATTTAATATTATTAAATCCTTATCTTTTAAAATTAAATTAAATGATTGTTCTTCTTCAGATAAAATATTTTGTGTTTTTTGTTTATTTTTTTCATCATATTTATTAACCGCATTTTTATTTAAAAAATTTAAAGTTTCATTTTGTGTTTTTAAAATTGAACTAAAAGCACTTTTAGAACAAATTATACTATTATTTATTAATCCTTCAATTATTGTAGGTCTAATTTTATCAATTAATGCATTTACAAAACTTACTCCTTTTTTTAATACATTTAAATGAGATGTATAAAAAGCTTTTTTTGATGAAAAACTCTTAAGTTGATAACTAAATAAATTTATAAATGAAGTCATTTGATAAAAACTTTCTAATGAATCAAATTCATTTTTTGATGTAAACAATATAGATTTATTAAAATTATTTATAAAAGAATCTTTAAAATTATATGGTCTTGCTTTTTCATCATCATTTATTTTTTCTATGAAATATTTTAATAATAATTGTTCACAAGTGTGATATGGTAATTTTTTTAATAATGTTGTTGCTAGTAATACTTTTTTATACAATCCAATTTTATTTATTTCTTTTTTAGTTTTTTGGTCTTCAAATTTATCATTAATATTTTTATCTTCATTCTTTTCTCTTAATAAATTTGAACTATTTCTTTTAATAATACTTTTTTTAATTTTCCTTATTCTTTTTTTTTTTTGAATTTGAGTTCTTTGAGATAAAATACTTTCTCTTTTTAAATAATTAATATATTCAGGAGTAACAATAGTATTATTTATAACTTGAGAGTCTAATTGAATTCCTCTATTACTATCATAAATAAATATATTAAAATTATTTAGTTCTTTCTTTTTTAAAAGATTTAAATAATTACAAACAATTTGAATATCAGAATCAATTTCATTTGGTATTTTAATACAATTAAAAATAAAATCAGTATATTCATTTATTTCTTTTGGAATAATTAAAAAATTATCTCTTCGAGTAATTAATTTTGCTTTATCATGATTTTTAAGAATTATAAAATTATCACATACTAAAAAATTTGGGTCATATAAATTATTTTCTTTTAAAATTTCATCGAAACTTAATTGTTTTTTAATTTGAATTTGTTCTTTTTCTTTTGAAGCTTTTGAAATAATTCTAAAATCTTCAATTGATATTTTACAAATAATTTTAGTGTTGAAATAATTTAACATTGGAAATTTAAAAAAATCAATATTATAATTTGAAGGAACTTCAATTTTAATTGTTATTTCATCTTCTTTGAAAAAAAAAATATTTTCATTAACAGAATAATAATTCATTATTAGAAAAGAAAATAAAAATTGATTTATTATTTCAAGTAAATCTTCATTATCACAATCATAAATATCAATATGTAAACCAATATTTTTTTTTTCAAAACAATTTTTTAATCTTTCGATTAAATCTTCTAAATTTAAATCTCCTCCAACAGGAAAATAAATATAATTAAATTCATTTAAATTATTTTCAAAACAACTTTTTATATATTTTGATTTTCCAACTCCTGGTTTAATAGATTGAATAATTTCAATCTTTTCTTTTTTAAGTTTTAAATTTGTTTCATTTCTCATTTGTTTTAATTCTATTGAATTTCCATTATTTAATTTTATTAATTGTTCTGATAATTCAGAATTTTCATTTTTATTAAAAAAAATTAACAAAGAATTCATTTCTTTTTTTTTTTCTTTTAAATCTTTTATGAAATCTTTGATTATTATAATAAAATAATTTATTTTTTCTGTTATTAAAGTATCTGCATTTATAATAATATATAATTTATTTTCATCATCATAAAAACTTCTAAATAAAAACGAATAAATTTCTTCTCTTGTAATATTATAATTACAAAATAATATATTTTGTGCAATTGGTAAATTTTTTGTTAAATATAGAAAACATCTTAATGTATCAATTTCTGGATTTGAAGTTTGATAAACAAATAATCCTGTTTTTTTCTTTTCTTTAATTACTATTGAATTATTAAATAAATCTCCTTTATTATTTTCTAATAATTTATTTATGTAATCTGATACTATTTCATATATATCATTAAAGTTATTTTCATCTTTTATTTCTTTATAAATATAATTTCGATTTTCTTTTAATGTATTATTTGTTATATATTTATTAAGGAATAATATATCTTTTTCATATTTTTTCTCTTTTGCATATTTATATATTTTATTAAATTGTCTTCCAAAAATTAATCTTAAATTTGGGTTTTTTTCATATATTTCTTTTTCTTTCTTATTTTGAACAGATTCAATTTTTTCTAAATATTTTAATAACATTTGTACTCCATTTTCTTTTTTTTCTATTTTTTTTTTTTTTTTTTTATTTTTT
>JAEEGI010008585.1_pt1 | contig 22521 bp, 20 predicted proteins | sample 8958751 | NCBI WGS metagenome assembly JAEEGI01 (sample SAMN16246545, study PRJNA631951) | gut metagenome | biome: gut microbiome; feature: rumen; material: KS-attached | host: Bos | place: Iran: Karaj | collected 2018-10 | reverse complement strand
CCGTTCCATCTGGAAACATGAAGCGAAGGACTTTACACCTTGGCTTGCAGAAGAAGAAAACCTCTCAATGCTAAGTGAAGCCATTGGTATTGATATCGTTCTTGAAGAACAGGAATCGAATGTTGGTGAATTCAGTGTAGATATCTTTGCTACTGAAGAAAGCACAGGAAGAAAGATTATCATTGAGAACCAACTTGAAGATACCAATCATGACCACCTTGGCAAGATTATAACATATGCATCAGGAAAAGATGCCGAAGTTATCATCTGGATTGTGAAGCGAGCTAGGGACGAACATAAGCAAGCCATAGAGTGGCTCAATAATCACACTGATGATAAATGCGCTTTTTTCTTGATAGAGATAGAACTATGGCGCATTGGCAAGTCTGAACCAGCAGTAAAGTTCAATATTGTCGAACGTCCTAATGACTGGGCAAAGAGTATGAAGAAATCTTCATCTCTAACTCAAGGCGCTGCATTGAAATTGGATTTTTGGCAGCAGTTTATTGGATATAACCAGTCTAATAATGGGGTGTATGCGAAATCAATGCCAACATCCGATGCCTGGATTGGGAAATCAATCAAAGGTATTCCTGGCACAAGTGTCAATTTGGTAATTACTAAACAAAATTGCAGAATAGAAGCTTACATAAACTCTGGAAGTCAAGAGAAAAATAAGAGAGTTTTCGACGCTTTATATGAAAAGAAAGAGATAATAGAAAAGGAATATGGTGCATCTTTAATTTGGCAGCGTCTGGATGAAAAGGTAACTTGTCGTATCTACGAAGATCGCCCCTTGTCATATCTTAATGAAGATGATCGCCCAGAGATATTTAAATTCTTCTGTGATACAACAAATCGAATGCTTAAAGCTTTTGGAAACCAATCAAAGTTATTTAAGAAGTAAACTCATAAATCATCAACTAAGATGAATGGGGGCAGAAAACAATGTGTAATATAGTTGATATCTTCTTAAAAAACTTTAAATAAATGATGGGTGTCCTGCGATTTGGGACAGGTTGCTCATATATTTGCAGCGTAATTTAATTATTAACGCTTAAAATGTAAATGATATGTTCAAGTTCACTCTATATTTATGGGCTATTGTTATTATGATTTTAGGCTTTTCAATAGTTCCTACGTGGGCTATGGTTACAGCTATAATCGTAGGTGCAACTGCTGGTGTTCTGGAGGTTAAACGTCAGAAATGGCTGAAGGAGCGGAAAAGAAACCTTCAAAAGAGGCATGACGATTATATGAGGGAGTTTCGAAAGAATAAGATAAATAATTCAAAAGTAAGTGCTGGAACTCTTCTTGCTGGTGCAGCATTGGCTCATCAACTAAGGAAACATCATGAGCATAAAGATATAGACGATGAAGATTTTGATGATTTGTATGATGATGACATAGATGATGATGACGATTTTAAAGACTATGACGATATAGACTATGATAATTATATAAATGAACAAATAGAAGAACAAACGGCTTATGAAGATTATATTGCATCATTAGATAGGGATGATTAAGATAAGTGACTCATTCATTTGCAGCGTGAAATAATAAAATAGGAGGTGTCTATGTTTACAGGTGCATTAATAGTATTCAGTTTACTCGTGATTTTCATTGCGGCTTGTCTTCTGCCGTGGTGGTTTATTCCTGTTTGCATTATCGCAACTCTCATAAATATATTTTTCTTCCCCCATAAGTATTAATTTAAAATAGTAAGGAGATGAATAAAATAATATCAGTGGCATATGTAATACTTCAGAGTGCCTTCCTGGCTTGTTGTAATGGTTGTAATCAATCGCCAGCACCTTCTTATCATGAAGCCCCTGTGAAGGAAGCCCCCAAGGAAGTTGTAGTTGATACCGTCAGTGAGGTTAAGCAGGTGAATGAAGAGAAGAAAGATGCACCTGTTTCGCCTGCATCCTCTTCTGTCTCGTCTTTGAGATCAACTTCTTCTTCATATGGTTCTTCATCGTCTTACAGGTACAAGGAGAAGGAGCCTGATAATATGCGTGGCTTCGATCCTGCCTCTGAGGATGATATGGATGATAACGGCATGAGTCGTTATATGGAAAACAATGATGAAGAGGGGTGGGATTAGAATAGCAAAAGGGCTCGCTGTCTCAGCGAACCCTGTATGCTAATTCACAAACCTAAAAGCATTATTCAAATGAAAAAGATAACTAACTATAAACCCTAATTAAATATGAACTTTTACTGCTGCAAAGGTACGGGGATTTTGGGCTGATTCCAAGAAATTTGCTTGATTCTTGTCGAAGTTGTTGCGACAGGGGAAAGAATTGGTGACAGAGTAGGGGAAGAGGGGGTAGAGCTTGTCGTAAAGGGCATTAAAAAGGGCTCCGTAGAGCCACAATAACTTTATTTCAAAGGAGAGACAGTGCGCGGTAGAGATGTTGGATAAAGGTAAATACCGAAAACTGGCAAAAGCGATATGATTTTAGTGTTTTAGTGATTTATTGGATTCATTTCGCTGTGCGTCCGAAGGACAACCGAAGAAAATGTAAGTTTATCCTTACGTCATAAAAGAAGATAAGGTTCGCAGGGATGCGAACCTTATTTATTACATGATTTCCGAGATCTCTTTCAGATCGGCGATGTGCTTGAGGTTGTTGATGATCTTCTTCACATCCTCGCGGTCGTGGACTTTGAGTTCGATGCTGCCGTCGAAGATGCCGTCCTCACAGGTGATGGTGATCTTATGGATATTGACGCTCATCTGTGATGAGATGACCTGGGTGATCTCGTTCAGCATACCCAAGCGGTCGATACCACTGATGCGGATGGTGGCCTCAAAGAAGAGTATCTTGTGCATGTCCCATTTGATGTCGAGGATCTTATTGCCGAAACTGGTCTTGAGTTTGGCTGCCACAGGACAGGCTCGTTTGTGGATCTCAATCTGTTTCTTGTTGTTGATATAGCCGAGGGCATCGTCGCCGGGGATGGGGTGACAACAGCCGGGGAACTTATACTGGCTGATATTCTCCTCTGAGATATAGACAGGCACCTTGCGGTTGAACTTCTCGGGTACCACAAAGAGATCTTTCTTCGACTTCGGCTGTTCGGTGTCGTCCTCCTGTTTCTTCTTGCTCATGAAGGGCACATACTTACGCCAGCCTGCCTCTTCTTCCTGTTTCTTTCCTTTCAGACGGTCGATATCCTTCTCGCCGAGGATGGCCACTTTCTCTCCCAGGGCCAGGAAGAACTCCTGAGGTTTGCTGTAGCCGTGGAACTCCGTCAGCTGGTCAGTGAGCGACACAGTAGGTTCGAAACCGTTCTGCTCGAGGAAGTTGTTCAGGATCTCTTCGCCCTCACGCTGCACCTCCCTGTTGTCGCGACGCAGGATGGCCTGTATCTTCGCCTTGGCCTTGGCCGTTGAGACGAAGTTGATCCACGTGGGACTGACGTGCTGTGACTTGGAGGTGAGGATCTCCACCTGGTCGCCGCTATTCAACTTATGGGAGAGCGGCACGAGCTTGTGGTTCACCTTCGCACCGATGCAATGACTGCCGAGGAAGGTGTGGATGGAGAAGGCGAAGTCGAGGGCCGTGCAACCGGCTGGCAGCGTGCGGATCTCGCCCTTCGGGGTGAATACGAATATCTCTGATGCAAAGAGGTTCAGTTTGATGGTGTCGAGGAAGTCCATCGCGTCGGGCTGCGGGTCGTCGAGGATCTCCTTGATGGTGCCCAGCCACTCGTTCAGTTCGTTCTCATCCTCGGTATATTCGCTGTCCACTCCGTCCTTATATTTCCAGTGGGCGGCGAATCCCTGTTCGGCGATCTCGTTCATACGGTCGGAACGGATCTGCACCTCTATCCAGCGTCCCTGTTTCGACATCAGCGTGACGTGGAGGGCCTGATAGCCGTTGGCCTTTGGCTGTGAAAGCCAGTCGCGCAGACGGTCGGGGTGGGACTTGTAGATCTTCGAGATGGCAACGTAGATCTTGAAGCACTCGTTGACTTCTTCTTCTCTCACATTCGGGGTGAAGATGATGCGCACGGCGAGGATATCGTAGATCTCTTCGAAGGTGACGTGCTTGTTTTGCATCTTGCTCCAGATGGAGTAGGGCGTCTTAACGCGCTCCTTGATCTCATACTGGATGCCCATCTGCTTCAGGGCGGCCTCAATGGGTTCGGTAAACTGTGAGAACAGTTCGTCGCGGGAGGCACGGGTCGATTTGAGTTTGGCTTCTATCGACGCATATTCCTCGGGGTGCTCAAACCTGAAGCTCAGGTTCTCAAGTTCTGATTTTACCTTGTTCAGTCCCAGACGGTTGGCCAAGGGCGCATAGATATAGAGTGTCTCTCCTGCGATCTTATACTGTTTGTTGGCTGGCTGCGACTCGAGGGTGCGCATGTTGTGCAGACGGTCGCAGATCTTAATCAGGATCACGCGGATATCGTCGCTCATCGTGAGCAGCAGCTTCTTGAAATTCTCGGCCTGTGCTGAGGCCTGTTCACCGAAGATACCGCCGCTGATCTTCGTAAGTCCATCGACAATCATGGCGATCTTCTCACCAAAGATGTTGGAGATGTCCTCAACGGTGTAGTCGGTGTCTTCTACCACGTCGTGGAGTAGGGCGGCACAGATACTGGTAGAGCCTAATCCGATCTCGGCACAGGCGATCTGTGCGACGGCGATGGGGTGCATGATATACGGCTCACCCGACAGACGGCGCACGCCTCTGTGGGCTTGTTTGGCAAAGTTGAATGCCTTCGTGATGAGATCGATCTTCTTACGGTGGCGCGATGCCAGGTAACTGTTCAAGAGTTCTTGAAACGCATCATTGATCAGTTTCTCATCCGCTTCTTCGGGGTATATCTGCTGCTCTACATCCATAGTTTACCTCCTTCTACGTGATCTTTTCTTTGATGACTTCTTCCTGGATGATGACTTCTTCCGCTTGCTGCTCGCCTTGTGTCTTGAAGAGTAGCTCTTGCCTCGCTTGTAGCGGGCACCTCTGTTACGGGCATAACGGCTGCTCTTCCTACCGAAGCGTGAACGCTTCTTACTATAGGTGGGCAGATCGTCGTTCACATCGACGATGGCGCGTTTCGTAAACAGTTCGACACGGCGGTAGTTATAGACCGAGTCTTCCAGGTCGATATACTTTCCAATGTCGGCTATGGGCATCCTGACGGCATAGGGTTTGGTGTTGCCGGGGATGATGTCGCGACGGAACTCGGGGTTCAGCGAGCGCAGCATGTCGAGATCGGTTCCCACCACGCCTGCTATCTGTTCCAGATGGATGTCCTTGCTGATCATGATCGTGTCGCTCTTTGCAGGCAGACCTGAGGTCATCGGACAGATATTGTGCTCGCAGTAGTAGTTCATGATGTAGTTGGCCGCGATGAAGGCGGGCACATAGCCTCGTGTCTCTGCCGGCAGATAGGGGTAGAGTTTCCAGTAGTCCTTCTCGCCGCCTGCACGGTGGATGGCCTTGTTGATGTTCTCCGGGCCGCAGTTATAGGCGGCAATCACGAGATTCCAGTCGCCGAAGACGCGATAGAGGTCGCGCAGATAGCGGGCGGCAGCATAGGATGACTTCACCGGTGCACGACGCTCATCAACCAGCGAGTTCACTTCCAGTCCGTACTGGCGACCCGTGGCGAGCATGAACTGCCAGAGACCGGTGGCGCCTACTCGGGAGACGGCCTTTGGGTTGAGTGCCGACTCGATGATGGGCAGGTACTTCAACTCCAACGGCAACTGGTAGGTCTCCAGCGCCTGTTCGAACAGCGGCATGTAGAAGTTGGCTGCGCCGAGCATATAACTCACGGAGTAGCGCAGGCGCCCACTGTAACGATCGATGAATCGCTGCACGATGTCGTTGTATGCCAGTTCCATCACGGAGGGGATACGGCTCAGACGAGCCACATATTCCTCCTTCGGGTAGGTGGGGTTTTCGTTGGTCATCTCACAGTCGCCTGGGGTGCCTAAGAAGGTACGCGACATATAGAGATTCAACAGACTGTCGAGATCATAGGTCATGGCCTCGGGGAATTCTATCAATTCCTCGTTACCCTCCTTGTCGGTGACGGCAATCTCGTCTTCCATCGGCACAAACAGGCTGTCAACTTCTTCCTCGTCTTCTTCTCCGTCGTCGAAATCGTCGATGACCGTCTGTGCTGATAGCGATAAGCTGCAGAACAGCATCGCTATAAAACTTAAAATCCTTATGTTATTCTTTATGATCATATTCCTTAAAAATTGAGGCTACACTGCAAACCCACTGAGGAGTTGTCGAGCACATTGTTCGACGAACCGTTGTTGATGATCGTCGGCTCCACCTTCAGACTCAGGTCCTTCGAGATATCGAACACGGAGAGTTCCGCATCGACATAGGCGTCGATCACCGAGAGGGCATACACACCGATCATCACGAAGAAACTCAGGTCGCGCCAGCGCCTGTACTTATCTTTACGTTTTCTGAAGATCTCCTCATAGCGCTTCTTGTCAGCATCCGTCGTGATGGATGCTCCGAGGTGCAGGAACTGGTTGTAACTCTGTGTGTTCGGATCGCTATCCATCAGGTCCATATAGGCCTGTGAATAGTCCTTATACATCGTGTTGTTCCAGTTCATCGCATAGATACAGCCCATGAATCCGCCATAGATGAGTGGCAGTTTCCAGTATTTGCGATTGTAGATCTGTCCTCCGCCGGGGATCACCAGTGCGAGCCAGAGGGCACGCTTCGGATTGGGACGCCAGGTGCTCCAGTCTTTTGGTGTCTTGAGCTTGGTCTTATTGACGATACTGTCAACGTTCAGGTTTATCGGGGCGGACTCCATCGCCATCAGGCTGTCTGGTGCCGACAGTGAGTCGGCTTTCTCCTGTGCGGAGAGCCCTTGCAGTCCTGCCAGCATGAAGCATGCGGCCATGATTACCCGACGTGTTATGTTTCTATCTTGTCTCAATGTCAGTCTTTCATTTTATCTATGATGTTCATCACGCGCTCCAGTTCATCCTCATTGTTGAACGGGATGCTGATCCTTCCTTTTGACTGTGGGGAACAGGTCATCTGCACCTTCACATGGAACAGTTCCGACAGACGGTCTCGGAGGATGCTGAATTCCAAAGGCAGCTGGGTGACGCCTGCGGTCTTCTTTGCCTGCTGCAGGTTCTCACCGTTCTTGATGAGCTGTACCAGTTCCTCCACCTTTCTCACGGAGTAATTGTTGCGCTGGATCTCCTTAAACAGTTTCAACTGCTGCGAAGGACTGTCGATGGCAAGCAGCGAACGGGCGTGCCCCATGTCGATATCTTTGTTCTTCAAGGCCATCTGGATCTGTGCGGGCAACTTCAGCAGGCGCATGTAGTTCGTTACGGAGGTGCGGCTCTTACCCACGCGTGCAGAGATCTTCTCCTGCGTCATGCCGGTAGCCTCTGCCAGATGCTGATAGGCCAGCGCGATCTCAATGGCGTTCAGATCCTCACGCTGGATGTTCTCCACGAGTGCCATCTCCATCGCATTATCTTCCTCCACCGTACGGATATAGGCGGGGATCGAGGTCAGACCTGCCATCTGTGAGGCTCGCCAACGGCGCTCTCCGGCGATGATCTGATAGGTGCCGTCGGGCATCTGACGGACGGTGATTGCTGTCACCAGACCGATCTCACGGATGCTGGCTGCCAGTTCCTTTAGGGCTGACTCATCAAACTCCCTTCGGGGCTGGTTGGGGTTGGCCTTAATCATGTTGATGGGCACCTCGATCAGGTTGGAACTGCCTTTTGTCTGTACATCATGGGTGTCAATCAGGGCATCGAGTCCGAGCCCTTTGCTACCGCCTATGCTATCTAAACCGCGACCGAGCACATTACGGTCGTATTTCTTCTTTACAGCCATTATTGTCTATTTGCTTTTGTCGTTTTTGAAGATGATTTCCTTTGCCAGTGCCAGGTGGTTCTTCGCTCCCGTAGAGTCGGCATCGTAGAGGATCACGGGCAGACCGTGACTGGGACTCTCCGAGAGTTTCACGTTACGCTGGATGACGGTCTTAAACACCAGTTCCTGGAAGTGACGCTTCACCTCATCATAGATCTGATTGGCCAGACGGAGGCGAGAGTCGTACATCGTCAGCAGGAAGCCTTCGATCTCCAGCAGCGGGTTCAACTTGTTCTTGATGATCTTGATGGTGTTCAACAGTTTGCTGATACCCTCAAGGGCGAAATACTCACACTGCACAGGGATAATCACCGAGTTGGCTGCCGTCAGGGCATTTACGGTGATGAGTCCTAACGACGGTGAACAGTCGATGAGGATGAAGTCGTACTCCTCACGGATGGGCTCCAGCATGCGCTTGAGCACCTTCTCACGATCGCTGAGGTTCAGCATCTCTATCTCTGCACCCACCAGGTCGATATGACTGGGGATGATGTCGAGTCCTTCGATGTCGGTTGTATAGATGGCTTCATGCACATCAGTATGGTTGATGATGCACTCGTATAATGAGCACTCCACTTCCGTGATATCCACACCCAGACCGCTGGAGGCATTGGCCTGCGGGTCGGCGTCTACCACGAGAACGGTTTTTTCCAAGGTAGCCAGTGAGGCGGCCAGATTGATGGTCGTCGTGGTTTTACCTACACCGCCTTTTTGGTTTGCCAAAGCAATAATCTTACCCATTTTCTCTTGATTAAAAACGAAATTTGTGCGCAAAGTTACAAAATAATTAAGAAATAATAATTATGAATTAAGAGATTTTTGTAACTTTGCAGCCAAATCAGTGATATTTTATGGAAATTAAACGACCGCTTTTGCTTATTTCCAACGATGACGGTTATGCCGCCAAGGGTATTTGTGAACTTGTGGAGATGGTGTCCGCCTATGGCGATGTCATCGTCTGCGCCCCGGAATCTGCCCGTAGCGGTTTCTCCTGTGCCTTTTCTGCCACCGTGCCGCTGCGGCTCCAATTGCGCGAAAAGCGCGAGGGGGTGGAGGTCTGGTCATGTAACGGCACACCTGTCGATTGTGTGAAGATAGCATTGGCAGAACTCTGCCCGCGTCGTCCAGATATGGTGATCGGTGGTATCAACCACGGCGACAATGCCTCGGTGAACGTGCATTACAGTGGTACGATGGGGGTTACCATCGAGGGTTGTATGAAGTATATCCCCTCGGTGGCGTTCTCGCTCTGTGACCATGAGGAGGATGCCGACTTTGAGCCGCTGCGCCCTTATATAAAGAGGATTACGGAGAAGGTGCTGGCCGACGGTCTGCCACAAGGTGTCTGTCTGAATGTGAACTTCCCCAAGGTTCCCGACTATCAGGGGGTGAAGGTCTGCCGTATGGCGAAAGGCACGTGGGGCAACGAGGTGACACAGTGTCATCATCCCCGTGGCTACGACTACTGGTGGATGGTGGGTCAATACACCAACGATGAGCCCGATGCCGATGATACCGACAACTGGGCCTTGAGTCACGGCTATATAGCCATTACACCTACTCAGATCGATGTGACCGCCTATCAGGCCCTCGATCTCATCAAAAGCTGGCGCCTATGAAATATTACCTGATAGCAGGAGAAGCATCCGGCGACTTACATGCCTCACGGCTCATCCACGCCTTACGACAGGAAGACGCACAGGCTGAGTTCCGCTGTTTCGGAGGCGACCTGATGGCTGCGGAGGGTGCCACCTTGGTGAAGCACTACCGCGAACTGGCCTATATGGGTTTCGTCCCCGTGTTGCTCCATCTGCGTACCATCTTAGGAAACATGCGCCAATGTAAGGAGGATATCGCCGCCTGGCGTCCTGATGTCGTGATCCTGGTGGATTACCCGGGTTTCAACCTCAGCATCGCCAAATATGTGAAAGCACAGGGCATCTGCCCCGTGTATTACTATATCTCTCCGAAGATCTGGGCGTGGAAGGAATACCGCATCAAACAGATCCGTCGTGATGTGGATGAACTCTTCTCAATCCTGCCTTTCGAGGTACCTTTCTTCGAGGAGAAACACCATTATCCCATCCATTATGTGGGTAATCCCACGAAGAATGAGGTGGAGGAATTTTTGGTTCGACAAGCTCACCAACCGTTAACGGTCCCTGAGCCTGCCGAAGGACCAGTATCACAACCCGTTATCGCCTTGCTCGCTGGTTCGCGCAAACAGGAGATCAAAGACAACCTGCCTGCGATGCTCGCTGCCGTGAAGGGTCTGGAGAAGACCTACCGTATTGTGCTTGCAGGGGCTCCTGCCATCGAAGCCGACTATTATCGTCAGTTCGTGGCAGACAGTGGGGTAGAGGTGGTCTATAACCAGACCTACCAATTGCTGTCTGAGGCGCATGCCGCCCTCGTTACCAGCGGAACCGCTACCCTCGAGACCGCGCTTTTCAACGTGCCGCAGGTGGTGTGCTATGAGACACCGTTGCCCTGGCTCATCGGTCGTCTGCGCAAGCTGGTAATTAAAGTGAAATATATTTCCTTAGTGAATCTCGTAGCCGACCGTGAGGTGGTACGCGAGTTGGTGGCTGACACCTTCAGCGTAGAGAATATCCGTCAGGAACTCGATAAGATCCTGGAGGGCCCTGCCCGTGAGGCAATGCTCTCAGGTTATGAGGAGGTGCGCCGTCGCTTAGGCGATCAGTGTGCCCCCGAACAAACAGCCCGAATGATTTATACATTATTAAATAACCATTAAAGCAAAAAAACATGAAAAAACTGATTCTTTTTGGTGTGATGGCCCTGATGGGTCTCACCATGTATGCACAGAACATCCAGTTGCACTATGACTTCGGTCGTAGCATCTATTCTGAACAGTTGGGTGGACCTCAGGACGACAATCAGGGCCGTCGCGCAAATGTGACACTGACCCTCGAACAGTTCAAGGCCGACAACTGGGGTTCTTGGTTCTACTTCGTCGATATCGACTTCAGCAGTAAGTTTATTGAGGGTGCCTATGCCGAGATTTCTCGTGAGTTCAACCTTGGCAAACAGTCTCCCATTGCTGCCCATATTGAGTACAATGGCGGTCTGAACCGTTTTGGCAGTTACCAACAGGCTGCGTTGGCTGGTTTCGCCTACAACGGACACAGCGAGGATTTCTCTAAGACGTGGTCGGTACAGTTGATGTATAAGCAGTATTTCAAGAGTTACGAATACACACGTGCTTATGCCAGTGTTCAGTTGACAGGTGTGTGGGGCATCAACTTCGCCCACAACAAGTGTCGTTTCGACGGCTTTATTGATTTCTGGCGTGGCGAGAACTGGCGTCCTGGTCACGAGAACCATGGTATGCTCGTTGTCCTTACTGAACCGCAGTTCTGGTATAATTTCACTGATCACTTCTCTGTCGGTACTGAGGTGGAAATTAGCAATAACTTCATTTACAATGTCGTAGATGATAAGTCATTTTTTATTAACCCGACGCTGGCCGTTAAGTGGAATTTTTAGTATATGACACAAAATAAAAAGACCCTTGCAAATCAAATTTGCAAGGGTTTCTTTTTGGTAGTCGATAGGGGAATCGAACCCCTATGCCAAGATTGAGAATCTTGTATCCTAACCATTAGATGAATCGACCATCATAGCACTCTTAGAGACCCCTGCGGAAGGAGGGGGATTCGAACCCCCGGTACGGGAACCCGTACGGCAGTTTAGCAAACTGCTGGTTTCAGCCACTCACCCATCCTTCCAGGAATGCTTCGTGTTAGAAACCGAGGGGTTATCTCCTCAAATGCGGGTGCAAAGGTACGACTATTTTTTGGTTCCTGCAAATTTTTCGCCAACTTTTTTTGAAAAAAGTTATTTAAAAGCCACGACCTCCGTCAACTCCTGATTCAGATAGAAGGTGTTTTGCAGGGTGTCTCCTTCGTGTACGAACCTCATTCTCAGGAAGAAAAGCTCTCCCTGCGGCACATTTCCGTAGCTGATGCCCTGCTTGAAGAGCGGTGCACCGCGATGGCGCATTATCTGGATTAGCGAGTCGCTGATATGTCGCGTAGTGCCAACGTCAGCAAAGTCGCGTCCGCTGATCTTGTCAGCCGCTTCCATATTCTCTTCCACGAAAGCCTTCACAGTCTTCTCTGCCTTGTACTGCTGCCCACAACTTGTGAGCAGCAGTGCCAGGCCTCCTATTATAATATTACGCGCGCGCATAAACGTCATTCTTACTTCTCTGGGATGTTAGCCAGCACATCCAGCAAGTGATCCCAAACCATCTGGACGGTAGGGATATGCAGGCGCTCATCTGGCGTGTGAACGAACCTGAGTGTCGGACCGAAGCTCACCATGTCGAGCTGGGGATAGCGCTCAGAGAAAAGACCGCACTCCAGTCCGGCGTGGATGCCGCGAACCACAGGTTCATGGCCAAAGAGCTTCTTATACGAGGCAACGACAATCTCCTGCAGCTTCGAGTCGGCACGCATCTTCCAAGCAGGATAGCCATCGCTGCTGACAGCCTCGGCACCCGCTAACTCGAACACAGCCTGAATGGTGGCACACATATTGTCGAGGTTCGACATCACGTTAGAGCGCTGCGACGAGAGAATGTCGATCGTCGTCTCCGAAGTGTGAACACTCGCGATGTTGCTCGAAGTTTCCACCATACCGCCCAGAGCCAAATCCTGACAGATGGCGTAGATACCATTGTCGACAGCCTGCAGAGCCCACACAAAGCGCTTGGCCACAGCGGGCTCGATGATCTTCTCGGCATCAGTACTCTCCATGCCGAACTCCATCTGCGTGTCAGTCACGTGGAACTCCTCCTCCACCTCCGAAGCAAAGATGTTCCAGTCGGCACGGATGTTCTCTTTCAGGTCATTGGGCACAGCGATGACGAAATAGCCGTCACGGGGAATCGCGTTGTGCAGCTTCCCTGAGTGGAACTGGCAGACCTCGATGCCCTCATAGCGCTTCATCTCCTGGAAGAGGAACCGTGCGAGAACCTTGATGGCATTGGCACGCTTCTTGTTGATATCATCGCCCGAGTGACCGCCCACCAGACCTTTCAGTGTGCCCTTGATGAAGAAGCTGCCTGCAGACGCATCCTTGCGCTCGAAAGTGAACTTCGCCGAGGTGTTACGGCCTCCGGCACACGATACGAAGATCTCACCCTCGTCCTCAGAGTCGAGGTTGATCAGATAGTCGCCCGTCATAAAACCAGCCTTCATGCCCTCGGCACCCGTAAGTCCCGTCTCCTCATCGCGCGTGAAGACACATTCTATCGGCCCATGCTTCACATCGTCAGAAGCGAGAATAGCCAGCTCGATGGCACAGCCGATACCGTCGTCAGCACCCAGCGTCGTACCCTCAGCCGTAAGCCACTCACCGTCAACGTAAGTACGGATAGGATCCTTATCGAAATCAAACTTCACATCGACGAGTTTGTCGCACACCATGTCCATGTGACTCTGCAGTACGACGGTCTTGCGGTTCTCCATGCCCTTCGTGGCCGGCTTTCGGATAATCACGTTGCCCGTTTCGTCGGTTTTCGTGTCAAGTCCGTGGCTCTCACCCCAATTCTGCAGGTAGGCAATCATCTTCTCCTCGCGCTTCGAAGGGCGCGGGATTTCGTTAATCTTCGCAAATTCTTCGAAGACAATAGCGGGTTTTAAATTGTTTTTATTCATTATTAATGTATTTTTTATTGTTTAATCTTTATTGTTTAATCTTTTATTCGTACCTTTGCAGCCGAATTGCAAGTGCAAAAGTACAAAAAATGATTGAAACTCTGCTCATATCGACGTTAATAATTGCTATTGCGATGGTATTTTTCCTCGTGAGAGTGCTATTCGTGAAGCAAGGTGAGTTCAAGTCTCAGCACATTCACGACTCCGAGGCGATGAAAGAGCGCGGCATCCACTGCGTCATCGATCAGGATAGGGAAATGCGCAGTCAGAAGAGAATAAAGATTAAAGGCTGCGATTAAGCGAGAGCAATGCCAAGCTTGCTTGAGCATTTGCCGAGTGTGAGCAGTCTCGATGCAAAGCATCAACATTAAATATTAAATATTGAAATGAAAAAGTACATTTTCTCAGCACTGGCCATCGCAGCGATGATGGTATCGTGCAACAATGCAAGTCCAAAGATGGACGAACAGCCCGCAGCAGGCAATGGCAGCGGTGAAGGTATGAAAATCGCGTATGTAGAGGTCGACTCACTCATGACTCAGTACGACTTTGCCAAGGACTACAGCGTGACACTGCAGAAGAAGTCGATCAATGCCCGCAACACGCTGACTCAGAAGGGTAATGCCCTGCAGGCTGCCGTCAATAACTTCCAGCAGAAGATCAACAACAACGGATTCCAGAGCCGTGAGCAGGCTGCCAGCGTACAGGCTGCCATCGAGCGCCAGCAGCGCGACCTGCAGGAACTGCAGGCTCGTCTGGAGGGAGAGCTCGCCAACGAGACTGCCAAGTTCAACGAGGCCCTGCGCGACTCACTGCAGAACTTCCTGAAGGACTACAATGCTGACAAGCACTTCGACCTGATCCTCTCGAAGGCAGGCGACAACATTCTGATGGCCGACAAGCGTTTCGACATCACACAGGACGTGATCAACGGTCTCAACAAGCGCTACAAGCCAGCCACCCCCAAGAAGGCTGAGCCCGAAAAGAAAGAAGAGAAGAAATAACAATCATCCCCGCCCATTCCCGAGCGGGGATTTTCTTTTTCATGCCCGCTAGGGGCGAACTAATCGTCCTTGATTTTTATCCTCAAAAAGAAAAAAGGCCAAGGGGGAGAATCTCATTTCGCGACAGGAAAATGGCACATGGCTGCGTTTTGTCGCATAACGGAGATGCTGTCGCAACAACATCAGCCAAAAGTCTGCATTTTATTTGGAATGAATCGAAAATCGTCGTACATTTGCATCAGAAAACCTGTTGCAGCGGCAACGGTCGGGTTTAATTCATAATTGCATAAGTTTGGTTTTAGTTAGTGTATGTTTAGTTTGTTATTTCATTTTTTCTTTGTTTTTGGTTAGTAAACGCATAAGGCTCGCAGAGATGCGGGCCTTATGTGATTTTATTTGATGCCTATGGGATAAGCAGCGACGAATCGCCGTAGCTGAGGAAACGGAAGTCGTGAGCAAGGGCGTAGTCGTAGATCTTGTGCCAGTCGCCCTTGACGAAGGCACTCACGAGGAGCAGCAATGTGGACTGCGGCTGGTGGAAGTTGGTAACGAGCATCTTCACAATCTTGTAGTCGTAGCCCGGGGCGATGATGATCTGCGTGCTGCTGTTAAGCACTTCGAGCTGATGCTCCTCCATCCAGGCAAGCAAAGCCTTCAAACTTCCGAGCGCAGAAACAACCTCACTTTTCACTTCTTCATACGGTTCCCACTGGGCGACGTGGAGTTCCTCTGACGTCAGATCGGGATTCCGCATCACCTTCAGCCCCATGTAGTAGAGACTCTCGAGGGTACGCACGCTGGTGGTGCCAACGGCAATGGCCTGACCCTCGTGAGCGATGAGTTTACGGATGGTGTCGCGACGCACGCTGATATACTCGGTATGCATCTCATGGCCTTCGATTTCCTCGCTCTTCACGGGTTTGAAAGTGCCTGCACCTACGTGGAGGGTGAGTTCCTCGCGATCGATGCCATGGGCATCAAGATCGGCCAGCACCTCAGGTGTGAAATGGAGTCCTGCGGTAGGAGCAGCCACTGATCCCTTGATCTTAGAATAGACGGTCTGATAGGTGGTCTTGTCGCTCTCCTGCGTCTCACGGTTGAGATAGGGAGGGATGGGAAGCTCGCCCATCGCATCAATAATCTCTGCGAAAGAGCAATGACCTGTCCATTCGAAGTCGATGCGATGGCTGGTGCCGTGAACAGGGCCACGGGTGGCACGCACTTCAACCTCTCGGCCTGCGATCTCGACCTTGCGCACGAGCGGACCTTCCTTCCACTTCTTGAGATTGCCCACCAGACAGTACCAGGCACAACGGTCTGTGGTCTGGAACATCAGTTCATAGTCGGATGGCTCGGCAGGCTCAAGCAGGAACACCTCGATGAGGGCTCCTGTAGGCTGTCCTTGAGCATCGGACTTGCGGAAGTGCATGCGTGCCTGGATCACCTTCGTATTATTGAAGACCATCAGCGCACCTGAAGGCAGATAGTCGGGAAGATGATAGAACACATCGTCGCTGACCTCGCCATGACGATAGACGAGCAGCTTGGAATGATCGCGACGGGCCATCGGAAACTTGGCGATACGCTCATCGGGCAGCGGATAGTTATAATCGCTGATACGGATATGTCGGGGATCGGAAATCATATAATCGTAGCTTTAATCAGGGCGAAGACGATGGTGAACGTCAGGACGCAGAGGGGAGTGTTGACATTCTTCTTATCGAAGCCCGTAGCGGTGTAATGCGATGAGAAAAGACGTGTCTTGCTGACCACCATATTACGCGTGAGGCGGTAGTAGACATAATAGGCGAAGGAGCCCACGAGTCCGCCCCAAAGAAGTCCTACGAGGATGTCACAGGGGAAGTGGACACCGAGATAAAGTCTCGTCCAACAGTTGATGAGCGACCAGATGACGGCAGCCACTGAAAGCACACGGCTGCGCACCAGCCAGCAGAAGAACACGGCGATGCTGAACGTGTTGGCCGCATGGGCTGAGAAGAAGCCGTAACGGCCTCCGCGATAACCATCGACGATATCGACGAGCATGCCTATCTCAGGGTCGTGGGTAGGACGCCAGCGAGCCACAGTGGGCTTCACGATGAGATCGTCGACCATACCGGCAAGCGTCACACAGATGGCTGCTCCGAGGAGCACATAGAGGACCCTGCGCATCGTCTCACTGGTGCGGATAACGAGCCACAGCAAGCTGATGTAGAAAGGCACCCACGTCAAGGCATTCGTGAGAGTGCGCACCACACGGTCGAGATAGAGTGAATCGCTGCCGTTGACAGCCAGCAACAGCTGCTTGTCGTACTGTTCTATAAGGGCACCGATGCCATCGCCTGAGAGTAACAGATCTATGATCATACAAGTGGTATATTTAAATCAGTTCTATCTTCTTACTTTCTATCCAGCCCTCCTTACCATCGGCCAGACGGATCTCCTTCCACTCACGCATCGAACCATCGGTGATGATGACCTTCGTGCCCTCGTGGAGGATGAAAAGATCGGTGCCGTTAGCAGCAGGCGTGCTCTTCACCGTGACGGAGGGCGACATGACGATAGCCCCCTTGCGATGGACGAGCGATTGCTTCTGCTGGTGGGCGAACACATTGGCGAAAATGAAAACCACCAGTAGCGTGATGCCACCAAAGAAGCCTATCTTGCGCAGCCATACGGGCTGGGAGAAGAGGTAGACGAGCGAGAGCACGATGACCAGCGCCAAAGAGATGATGGCAGTGCGCGCCCAGCCATCGACACTCATCAGATTGACGAGTGAGTGATACCAGGTGACGAAGAACATCTCAGACTCGGGCACGATCTTATCGATAGTCTTCGAACGGGCCAGCTGGAGATTGAAACGGATATCGCGATCGCCAGGCGAGAGCAGCAGCGCACGCTCGTAGTTGAGCACGGCCTGCGTGATGTTCTCCGAGCGGTAGTAGGCGTTGCCGAGATTATAATAGAGGTCGGCAGAGGCACCTTGTTTCAGGAGTGCCTCATAGTCGGCGATGGCCTGCTGGAAATGTCCCTGGGCATAGGCGCTATCAGCCTGAGCTTTCGTCGCAGCGGAAGCGTTGAAAGGCAGAAGGGTCAATAAGTAAAAGGGCAAAAACCATCTTACCAACCTTCTAACTTTCAAAACCATATATCTTTCCATCTTTTCTAATCGTTTACTTTTATACCTTTTTACTTTTTCACCTTCTTAAAGGTTTCCTCAATCTTCTCGATGGCCGTCATCGCCTTTTCGTAGACTTTCTCCATGTTGCCCTTAGGATCGCCAGGGGCATAGCGCTCGAACTCGCACTCATCGAGAGCCTCGATAAACTGGCTGATCACCTCGGCATCGACCTGACGCTCTGAGAGTCGCTGACTGATATTGTCGTGAGAGAGCTGCTCAACGGGGATATTCATCTTGTCGCCTACATAACCCCAGAGGGCGCGCAGCACCTCGTCGTAGAACTCACTCGGCTTGTTCTCGGCCATGAGCAGGGCTGCCTTCTTCAGGCGCTTTGTAGCCACCTTATTGGCTTTCTTTCCACGCATCTTCGTCACGTTGGCGTTGTCGATGGCACGCTGACGGAAAACGATGAAGAGCGAGATGAAGATCAGGGCGAGGACAACGAGTGTCACCCAATAGGCCACGGAACCGAAGAAGAAATTGTCGAGTCCTTTCTGGCTGGCTTCGCCCGTCTTGATATAGCGGATGTCCTTATTGAGCTCCTGCAAGCCTGCCTGATCCGTGAAGTCGTTGACAGCTCCAGCTCCAGAGCCTTTGGCCACATCGAGAGTGAAGCTCTCGCTACGAGCGGTCTTGTAACTGCCCGAGGTGGTGTCGAAGTATGTGAACTCCACTAGAGGTATCTCGTACTTGCCCTGATGGCGAGGCACAATGAGGAAGTCGTAGATCTTCGAGCCCTCGAGACCGTTGGAAGTCAGCTGGGTCTGATCGGTAATCTTCGGGTCGTACTTGTCGAAGTCCTTGGGAATGTTGATGACGGGCTGCTTGATGAGCTTGAGGTTGCCCACACCGCTGACGATGATACGCAGGGATACAGGGTCATTGGCCTTCGTAGATGTCTTATCGAGCTGTGCAGAGATATTAAACTGCCCCACTCCTCCTGAGAAATTAGCAGGACGCTCTGGCAGGGGATCAACCTGAATCTCGATGCCTGGAGCCACAATCTTCTTCTTGACTTCAACATAGCCTGAGCCACCGTTGAAGAACGCCTCGAAGGGATCGACACTACGGTTCTGCTGCACGACGATACCCTCGAAGGTGATGCTGGGAATCTGGAGCTTACCCGTCATCTGCGGGAACATGACATACTGGCTCCAGGTACACGTACGATAAGGACGCCCATTGACCGTCTCTACAGAGAAACTCTTCTGCTGGGGCAGATCGACTTCCTGAGAGTAGAAGCTCTTCAGGTCGGGCATGTCGCCTCGCAGCTGTGTGAGCGATACGAGGGTGTAGACCTTATAGGTGAGCAGGATAGGCTCCTGTTCGTGGACACGCTTCTTGTTGGCACTGACCTTGATGAAAAGGTCGGAACCTGATATGTGACTACCCGCATCGCGCATCTCACCGCCGTCATCGTCGTTCTGACGCTGGCGAGAGCTGCCGCCACTCTGTGCCGTGCCCGATACCTTGATGGTGAGCGCATTCGAGGCGATGCTCTTGCCATTGACCACCACATGGGCCGGAGAGATGGTAAACGTACCGTTCTTCGTGGCACAGACGATATAAGTATAGGTAATCGACGAGGTGGAACTCGTGTGACCATTGATCATCTGATAACTCGACTGCATGGAGCGGTTAGGCCCTATGAGCACATCGAGCTCCTCAGGAATATTACCAGCACGGAAATCGCTGACATCCTGGGTATTGACCGTGTACGACAGTCGGAACTGCTCGCCCACTGAGACATTGGAGGGAGCAGAACCCTTCAGCGTCTGCGAAAGCAAACTTAAAGGTAAAAAGGTAAAAAGGTAAAAGGGTAAAACCCATTTCACCCACCTTTGTACCTTATCAAATATACTGCTTGTCATTTTCTACCTTTTTACTTTTTTACCTTTACATCACCAATTCTTCTGAACATTGCGGCGCTGGGGCTGTTGCTGCTGTTGCTTCATCTTCTCCTGCGTCTGCTTCTCGTTCTGGATAGCGGCATTGAGCAGCTGTTCGGCATTGTCCTTGCTCATCTGGGGCTTGGGCTGCTCCTGCTGCTTGTCGTCCTGCTTATCTTTCTGCTGATCAGGCTGCTGCTGATCCTTCTGTTTGTCGTCTTGTTTCTTGTCGTTGTCGCCACCCTGCTGATTCTGCTGCTGATCCTGCTTCTGCTTCTGATGCTTGCAGAGCACGAGGTTGTAGCGCGTTTCATCGTCCTTCGGATTCAGTCGCAGGGCGTTCTTATAGGCCTCGATGGCCTCGCCATACATCTTATGCGTCTGACAGATGACACCCATGTTGTGATAGGCCTGGGCCTTGCGCAGGGGATTGGTCTCAAGACGGGCTGCCCCCTCGAACTGCTCCACAGCGGCAGAGTCTTTCTTCTGTGCCATCAGCGCATTACCCAGGTTGAAGGCTGCCTGCGGATTCTTGGCATTCTTCTCGATAGCCTTGCGGTATGACACCTCGGCATTGGCATAATCACCTGAGCGGAACTGCTTATTACCCTGACGGATATACTGGCGGTCAGTCATCTGAGCACTGGCGGAAGCTGCCACCAGCAACAGACACAGCATGGCTGCAGCACGCTTCTTCTTGCCGAAGAGCGAGATGTTCTTCAGCAGCGGATTACGACGGTCGAGGACACAGATCTCGAGCACGAGAAGCAGCAGAGCCAGAAGTCCGAAGGCCTGGAACTGCTCGTCGAACTCGCTGTAAAGTGTCGCCGTAGTCTCTTTCTTCGAGAGTTTGTCAAGCTCATTGTCGAGCTGGTCCTGAGCCGCGCTGTTGTTCTCAACATGGATATAGGCACCGCCACCAGCCTGGGCCAGTTCCTTACACATCTGCTCGTTGAGAGCCGACATGACGGTATTGCCCGTATTATCCTTCATATAGTCGTCTGTGCCTGGGATGGGGATAGGAGATCCCTTCGACGAGCCGACACCCAGCACATAGACACGCATGCCTGCATCCTTCGCTGCAGAGGCAGCCTCCACTGCCCCACCCTCATGGTTCTCACCATCGGTGATGACAATGATGGCACGCCCAATGCCTTCCTCGGGGGTAAAGCTGTGAGTGGCCATGTCGATGGCACGGCCTATATCCGTACCCTGAGTGGCTATCATCGAGGGATCGATGCTCGAAAGGAACATCTTCGCCGATACATAGTCGCTCGTGATAGGCAACTGAACGAAGGCATCGCCTGCAAAGACGATGAGTCCTATCTTATCGTTAGAGAAGTGGTCGACGAGGTTCTCTATCATCATCTTACTGCGGTCGAGACGACTCGGCACGATATCCTCTGCCAGCATGGAGTTACTGATGTCCATACAGATGATGGTCTCGATGCCCACACGCTTCTCCTGACTGATCTTCGTTCCCATCTGAGGACGGGCGAGCATCAGCACCAGCAGAGCCAAGGCACCCTGGAGAATCCAGAACTTCACAGAAGGACGGAAACGCGACACATCGGGCATGAGTTCCTTGAGCAAGGCTGGCTCACCAAACTTACGCAACCGTTTCTTCTGATTTCTGTAAGAGATGAAGCGGATGAGTGCCAACACAGGTATCAGCACCAGCAACCAGAGATATATGGGGTCTTCAAATCTAAACATTACGGTATCCTCCTGAATATAGTTATACGCAACAAAATTTCGAGCAACAGAGCCAGAACGGCAGCAAGGGCGAAGGGCTGATAGGCCTCATAGCGCTTGCTGAACTTCTTGACGTTGAGCTTGCTCTTCTCGAGCTTATCGATCTCCTTGTAGATATTACGCAGCTCCTTGGTGTTCGTGGCACGGTAGAAGTCACCTTCTGTGATGCTGGCAATAGAGCTCAGCGTCTTCGTGTCGATCTCCACCGGGATATTCACATACTGCACACCGCCAGCAACAGGCATCGGGTAAGGCGCCACCTTATTGGTACCCACACCGATGGTATAGACGCGGATGCCCATGCTCTTGGCAATCTCGGCAGCCGTCATCGGCGAGATGTCACCACGGTTGTTACTACCATCCGTCAGCAGGATCACCACCTTGCTCTTGGCCTTCGAGTCCTTCAGACGACTGACGGCATTGGCGAGTCCCATGCCGATGGCGGTACCATCCTCGATAAGACCACGGGCAGCAATATCCGTACGCACATTCTGCAGGAGATTGAGCAACGAGGTGTGATCGGTAGTCATCGGACACTGAGTGAACGACTCGCCCGCAAAGATGCAGAGGCCGATATTGTCGTTGGGGCGCCCGATGATAAACTCTGCTGCCACCTGCTTGGCGGCCTCGATGCGGTTCGGGCGCAAGTCCTCGGCGAGCATACTCGTAGAGACGTCCATCGACAGCATGATATCGATACCCTCAACAGTCTCGCTCTTCCATGAGTTGGAGGTCTGCGGACGTGCCAGCACGAGCACGATCATCACGAAGGCCACCAGACGCAGGATCATCGAGATGGGCATCAGCATGACCTTCCAGCTGCGAGGGGCGAAACGGAACGCATAGGTATCACTCATGCGCATCGTGGGCTCCGACTTCTTCCTGTACATCACATACCATATAATATAAGGTATGATGAGCAGGAGCAGCAACAGATATTCTTTATTGGCAAATTCCATTCTTACCTTTTTACTTTAATTCAGTAACAGATATAGTGTATAGACCACGTAGCCGAAGAGGGCGAGGCACACCACGGAGATGGCCGCAATCACCGATTTCAGCACACGACGGGCTTTCTGCGCGCGCTGGTCT
>JAEEGI010008581.1_pt1 | contig 22534 bp, 9 predicted proteins | sample 8958751 | NCBI WGS metagenome assembly JAEEGI01 (sample SAMN16246545, study PRJNA631951) | gut metagenome | biome: gut microbiome; feature: rumen; material: KS-attached | host: Bos | place: Iran: Karaj | collected 2018-10 | reverse complement strand
TTTTTTTTTCAATGATAATACTAAAATTTTAAGTTTTATTTAAATTAGTTAAACGAAAAACTAAGTATAATTGTGAATATTTGTATAAAAAGTTATATTAAAAGTATTGTTAATATTAAAGAATATTAACAAATTAATATTTTAATGCTTTTTACTGAACGATTAATTTTTTGTAAAAGAAATATAATTAATTGAATTATAAATTTTGAGTTTACAATTTTTGTTTTGGCTTGAAAGATTCTTTTTCTTTTTTAGATTTATTGATTCTTTTAATAAGAATATTAATGTTTTTTATTGAATGATTATTGATTTATAACACTCATTCATTTAAAAATTTTTACTTTTTTTTTTTAAATTTTTTTATAATATAAATAGGATGATGAATACAAAAAATTAATAAAATATTCAATAACTATATTAATTAAGTTCTAAAAGTTTGTCTCTTTTTTTTTTCAATATGAATTGTTGATCATATGTCTATTTAGTTATTTATTAATTAATGATTTTTTTTTTAATTATTTTTTTAATTTTCAATCTGTGAAAATAATTAAAGATATTAAAGTTCAATAGAAAATTATTTTTTTAAAAATATTAAATAATTTATTTATTTTTTTAAAAAATAATTTTAAATGAAAATGCAATGTTTAATCTTTCAAATCAAATGATTAATTATAATTGCTTATTAAAAAGTTGGTTATTTTAAGATATAATTTTAGGAAATATATAACTAAGATTTAATAAAGTTGAAATTAACTTAAAAATGTTCTTTCAGAAATAAGTAAAGAATTTTTTAATTAAATTTTAAAATTAAATCTTTTAACTTTATTTCCTTTAATAAAGAAAAACTAAAAAATAAAAAAATTTAATTTAATATGGGAAAAAAAAATAAAAAAATTAAAAAATTTAAATAAATTAATTTTCATTTTTAAAAATAATTTTAAAAATTCATTTAAATTTTTTTTAATTCATTAAAATTCCAAATAATAAACCAACAAAATAAGAAGCAAAAGTTCTATTATAAGGTTCAGCATAAATTAAAGGATTATGAACAAAAATTAATTCAATTAAACAAGCAATAAAAGCAAACAATTTTCCAATTTTTAATCCAAAAAAAGAATAAATTGAAGCTAAAATCCATAAAATATATTCTGCTTTAAGAATATGAGCACAATATTTTCTATATTTAAATAAACTTTTATTATGTAAAATTTTTTCTGATATTATTCTTATATTTTGTGATGCATATCCTTTATTTGATTCTATTATTAAATATCCTTTTGTTGCGATTAATATTAAACTAATAGAAAATAAAATTTTAAAAAAAATATAAAAACATTTCTTAACACCCATAATTTATAATTTAAAAATAATATAATGAAAAAAAAATTAAAAAAAAAATAAATTTATAAAAAAAAAAATGAAACAGGAAGACCAAAAATTTTTTTCATTTCAAGATATAATAAATATAGCTTTAACAAATCCAGAATCAATAAGAGGAAAAAAAAGTCAATTAGAAGGAGATTTTTCTTTAAATGTAATATCAGATTTAACATATTCTAACATATGGAATTCATTTACAAAATGGTGTATTGATCAAACTGAATTAGGATATTTAATAGATATATTTTCTTTTGGGAAAATGTTTTTTGTTTCTGAAAAATCAAATGAAGGAATCATTATTAAATTTTCTGAATATTTTTTAAAAGAACATAATTTAAAAGTTGATGAAAAAAAATGTAATTATAATAAACAATATAAAATTAAATTTTCTAACTCAAATCCTCAAATAGAAAAATTAAATTTAATTGCTATTTCAACTGAATTAAATACAAAAAAAATTTTAGTTCAACATGGTTTAAATAATATATTTAATTCTATTGGTTATTTATTACAAAATAATCATATTTGTACTATTGATTTAGGAATTTTAGGAATTATTCATTGTAATAATTTATTAATTTATCAAGTTCCTTCTAAATTAAAAAATGATACTATTATGAATAAAAAAACTACTATTCAATCTTTATTAGAAAGAATAAGAAAAAATCCAGAAAGTGAAAAAAAAGAAGAAGAAGAAGAAGAAAAAAATCATTTTGATAATAATATAAAAAGTGAAGAAACAGAAAAAATGGGATATGAAACTCAAGAAGCTTGGAAATTAAAAAATGAAATAGAAAGTAAAATAATGAAAGAGAAGAAATTAGAAGAAGATAAAAAATTATCAGATAAAGAAAAAGAAGAAATAAACAACGCAAAAAAAGTAATATCAAAAGCAATAAAGAATACAAATTATTATACTATAAAAAATCAAGAAGAAAATAACATGAATAATACCAATAATATAATATTATTTAAAAAAGCAATGTCTAAAACACATACTCAACTACCACCAATAAAAATAATGAAAGGTGATAGATTAATAAATATTCCAATGAAAGATCAAAGATTTAATATTAAAGAAATGTTACATTGTAAATTTAAAGCAATAAAAGTTCAAAAAGCAAAAGCAAATCCAGTATTATTTAATGTATATTCAAATACAAAAGCAGCTCCATTCACAGCAGAAAAAACTCAAATTCCAATCACTCATAGAATTGCTTCTTTTTATACTTTATCTATTCAAAATTTAATTATTGACAAAACTAGTAAAAGTATTAAAAGATTATGTGATGATTATTTCAATAAATATAAAGATATTACTTTTGAAGAACCTGCTACTGAATTAGAAGAATATTTATTTATTTTACATTATGATAATATCAGTGAAGATAAAATTAAATTAAAAAAAGATGCTTATAAAAGATATTTAAATTTCATTGAAAATTCAATTTCTGATGATTATATTTCTATTATGAAAAGTGATTGGATTGTTCAAATAATAAAAATGATAAATAGAATTTATTTAATGAAACAATATGATATTTTAGTTAATGATTGTTTTAAAGAAATGACTCATGATTATAAAATTGCAATGAAAACTTCAATTTTAGATTATATATTAAAACATCCTGAACAAAGACAAAAATTAAATATTCCTATTTCTTTTAGAAGAATAAAAGAATATGCTGAAAATAGAATAACAAGACCAAGTGATGATGATCTTCAATGGAAAAGTAAATTTCAAAAAAATAAATTATCTATTTCTAATAATTTATATATAATGTGTGAAAATGCTACTAAAATTATGAGTTATTTTCAAAAAAATTTAATTCAAACTTCTTATGTTAATTTAAATGAAGTTATAGGAATTAATTGGCCCACTGTTAAATTAAATAAATTTGTTGATAATCAACAAAATCAACTTGAAGAAGAAAAAAATTTAGTGAATGAAAATTGGAGAAAATTTGTCGAAAATATTTTAAAAGAAAATAAAATATATAAAGATCAATTAATATTATATTTTAAATCAGTATCAGGATTAATGTCAAGTGAATTAAGGAAATTAATAATAAATTCAATAGAAAAATATTTTAATTTTATAAAGCAATTTCAAAAAGAAAATTATTTATCAGCAGAAGAAATATTTAAAAATCAATTTGATCCAAATTTTCCCTTTCAAAAATCATTTATAGAAGTAGAATTAACAGAACATATGAATAAAACTAAATTTACATTTTCAGATGAATTAAATGAAATTCATTCAAAATTAACAAATGTTATTCAAGATATAATAAAATATAGTGAAGGAGTAGAAAGAGCAGATAATATGTTTATTAAAAATGTTGATAAGCATAGTAATTTATGGAAAGTTCCTTTTAATGATTCTGTTGTTACTTATATGTTTAATGAAATTAATAATGTTATTGATGAAAATTTAAAAGTTATCGATAAAGTCACTGATTTATATAAACCTTTTGAATTTATTATGAAAGAAGATGAAGAAATTCAAACTTTTATTTCTTCAAATCCTAAAAGAGAAGATTATAAAAAAAAAATAACTTTTTATGAACAAAAACAAACTTTACTTGATACAATGCCAAATAATTTATATATGAATATGATAAAGATAAATTGTACAAATTTAAATGAGCATATAAGAAATGAAATAAATAAATTTACATTACATTTATTGAATAATATATTGACTGTAAATATATTTAATAAAAGTAAATACTTAGGTCAAAGTTGTACAGATATTTTAGGAGAATTAAAGACTCAAGTAAACACAGAAGAAATATTATTTAAATTAGAAAATATAGCAGAAACTTGTAGAACAGAAACAATACCTCAATTATTAAACGAATATGAAGATTATTTAAAATGGGTTTTCTTTTATTTAAGTTATGACACTTATCCTGTTTATTTAACTCAAAAAGAAATATCAAATAATTTTGAATCTTCAATTAAAGAATGTCATGATAATTTTATTCAAATAGATATTTCAATGAAAAGTTTTATGGATGTGTTAGAAAATCAAAAGAAAAAATTCACTCAAGATTTAGATGAAGAAAGAGTGAAATTATTAGATGATATAACAGAATTAAAAAAAGCAGTAGATGATAATAAAGAAAATATAAAAACAAAATTATATGGTGATGAAAATAAATTCAGAGAAGGATTAGAAAAATTAAATCAAGAAGCTTTAAATTGTCAAAATAGATTAAAAACAGTAGTTGAAAAAGAAGGTTATTTAGGAAATCCTTTTACAACAGAAGATGAAAGAGTTGATCAATGTTTAAATGATTTACAACCAATGATAAGATATTTTACATTTATTAATAAATATAAAATTATATATAAAACTAAAAGAGAAAATAAATTAGCTGATATTGATTTTAAAGAAATGGATGAATTATGCGATCAATATGATATTTTTGATATTTCAATGCAAAAAATATCTTCTTATAAAGATAGAATTCAAAGAGCTAAAATTGATTTTGAAAGTTTTAAATTAACTGTTGAAATGTCTAAATTAATTTTACCTTTAGTTTCTATTTTACAAAAAAATATTATTGATGATAATCCTATTTTTGAAGATAATAGATATTATTGTTTAGAATTAGCAAATTTATTTCCTTCAATTTTTATGAAAGAAAATGATGAAGAAACTCAAAGTGAAATGGGTAATATTATTTTTCTTGATATTCAAAAATATTCTAAGACTTTAGAAAGTGGAAAATTAGAAATTGAAAAAATTGTTAATGAATGGGAAAATGTTAATTCTATGTATGATATTCAACCTAAAATTGTTGAAGAAATGGAAATTGAATTTAATTTAGAAAAATATAATAAAAAAGAATATTTAATTATTAAAAAAGATAGTTATAATTCTGTTATTAATAATTTAGAAAAAAATATTAATTTAATTGATGAAAAAATTAATGTCTTTGAAGAACCTAAAAATAATTTAATTATTTTTACTGAAATTGTGAAATTAAAAGAACAAATGAATATTATGTTAAAAATTATTAAAAATTTAAGTGATTGTCAAATTCAACTTGAAAGCTATATGGATAGGACTACTGAAATTAAAAAAAAATCTGAATGTTTTATGATTTTAAAATCTGTTGAAAAACAATTTAAAAGCTTAATTGATTTAATGATCCAAAAAAAAATGAAAGTTTTAACTATTTATTTTGAAAAAGAAAAATTTACTTCAGGAATTGATGATTTAAATAAATTGTATAAGGATTTAGATAAGAGTTTAAAGGAAAATAATATATAAAATTTATTTTTTTGATTTTTAATTGTTTTTAAATACTTTTTTTAAATAAAAATAACAATTTTAAGTTAATTAATAATATTTATTTTAAATTTGTATAATCATTAATGAATTTACTTAGTTTAATAGATAATTTTATCATTAATCAAAAAAAACATTAAATTTATTATTTAGATTTACTGAATAATAAAAAAATAATGAATAATGTAAATCGATTAAATATAGTAAATATATTAATCGAGAATATAAATATTATCTGATAATTTATTCTATTTAATTTAATTAAATTAAATAAACATTCTTTTATTATTTATTTATTTAATTTGAAATAATACATAAAAAATTTGAATTGTTTTAGAATTTTAATATATCTTTAAATTATATTCCAAACTTTAATAGTTCTATCTCTTCCATAAGAAACAATAAATCCATTTTTTAATTGAATAAAACCATAAACCCAATCATTATGTGCATTATTTATAATATGAATTAATTCAAAAATATCACTATTATATATTTTAATATTATTATTATATCCTCCAGTTAAAAACATTTTCTTTTCCTTTATAACATAAATTCCAATACATCTAAATTCATTGTTAATTTCTTTCACTATTTTTTTTTCTGATAAAGAAATTACTTTAATAATATCATCTCCAACAATAATTTTATCTTCATCTAATAAATTTAATATATTTGTATTATAACATATTGCTTCTTTAATATTAATTATTATTTCTAAATTATTCATATTCCATAATATTGTTCCTTCAGGACAAGAAGATATTAAAATATTTTTATCTTCTAATATTAATAATGAATTAACCCAAATAATAAATTTAATTATTGTTATACATTGATATTTATTATTATTTTCTTCCCATATTTTAATTGTTTTATCTCTTGAACAAGAAATTATTTTTTCATTTGAATAATATTTTATACAATATATTGTATCATTATGAGCATTTTCTATATTATTATTTAATATATATTTATCTGATATTTTATTATAAAAATTGATATTTTGATATGAACAAGTTATAAAATTATTTTCATTTTTAACATCTACATAATTAATATTATCATTATGAGCTTCTTTTATTGTTTGAATATTATTTAAATTTATATCAAATATTTTTATTGATCTATCATTTGATACAGAAATAAAATTTCCTGATGGAAATAAAGATATAAAACGAATTGTATCATCATGTGCATAAATTGTATTTTGTAATTTTAAATTAATTTGATTATTCATTTTAATTATTTTAATATTTAAATTAATAAATTTTCCCTCATAATATAAAATTGTTCTTTAAAAAAATTAAATTTAAAAATATTATGAAAAATATATAAAAAATTACTCTTTCATTAATTTAATTATAGTATTATTCCCTGCTAAAGCAAAAATTCCATTATTTAATTCAACACAAGAATAAATAATTTTTTCATTTTTTTCACTTTGACACATTTTAATAAAATTTTGATTTTCATATTTATATTTAACAATAGAATTATTTTTATTTTCGTCAATGATACAACATAAATATAAACCATCAAGACATTGAATAATAGAAAGAATTTTTTCAGGGCCAATTATATATTTAATAAACTGATGAGTAGATATATTAATTAAATAAAAACCTTTTGAATTAGTTCCTGCAATACATAATAAATTATTGTCTAATAAACATATTGTATTTAATCCAGCACAAGTTTCAATATAATTTATTTTAGCAATAAAAAAATAATTATTTGAATTCCAAAATTTTATACATTTATCTTCTTTTGATAAAGTAATAAATTCATTTTGATTTAATTTAAATATATTACAAAATGAATTTGAATTTTGAAAAAAAATTGATTTAAAATAAGAATATTCATTATCATCATTTAATTTCCATATTTTCATTGTTTTATCATATGATACTGAAATTAATGTATTTTCATTTATTTCAATAATTTTATTTATCCAATCGTTATGACCAAATAATGTTTGTTCAACTTTATATTTATTATCTTCAATTAATTTAATTACTTTCATTGTTCCATCATTTGAACATGTTATTATTTTTTCATTTATTAATTGAGTAAAGGATCTTACACATTCTGAATGCTCTTTAATTGATAATTCAAGTTCATATGAATTTTTGTTATATATATTTAATGAATTATCCCATGAACAAGATATTAATCTTCCATCTTTTAATTTTGATATATAAGATATTGAATCTTTGTGTATTTTTAATGTTTTAAAATTATTTTTTAGGAAATTATTTATTTTTATTTCTCTTTTATTTATATTATTTACTTTTATTTCTTTTTTAATTGTATCATTCACTTTTATTTCTTTTTTATTTATATTAATTGTTTTTAAATCTATTTTATTAATAATATTTAATTTGGTTTCTTGTTTATTTGTATTATTATTTAAATTTTGAAGATATAATAGAAATTTATTCCCTTCATTATATATTTGATCATATAATTCTATATTATCTATCATTACTATATTTTCTAAATTCTTTAAATTTTGAATAACATGAAAATTTAAATTATTTAATTGTTCCTCATATTGATAAGTATTTAATAATATTTTAAAAAATTTTAATTGTAATTCACTGGAACTTTTAAATGAATCAATAAATGTTGCGATTTTTTGTTTAATCTCATTTAAATTATTAATTTTAGATTCTAAACAATATATATTATATTCTAATTTTTTTAATTGAGATTGAGAATATTTTAATTCCGATAAATCAATTAATCCATGAGATTTATGATTATTTTTACAATAAATACATAAATTTTGCTTACATTTTATACAAAAAAAACAAAAAGGATTTGAATGAATTTTACATAAAGAATCATATTTCTTTAAATTAATTATATTATGTGAATCATCAATAAGATGATTTCCAATACATTCATTACAAATAAATATATCACATTTTGAGCAATACATAAAATTTCCTTTTATTTCTTTTTGTTCTTTTCCACAGTCCTTACATTTTTCTTTTGAAAGACAAAATTTATTGTATTTTAACAAATAATCTTTTAATAAAATATTTCCTTTATGTTGATTTTCACATTCAAAATATATCATTGGTTTTCCTTCTTTATTGTTTATTTTAAGAGAACAAATTAAATTACAATTTGGACATCTTGATATAAATTCATTATCGTAACATTTAAGTAAAACAGGAGCAGCTTCATCTGATGAAATATTTAGTACTTTCATTTATTATATTTATATTATTTTATTTATGAAAAATAAGAATTATATTTGTCTGTTTTAATAAAAAATATTAAAATTCAAATTCATTAACTATTTCTGAAAGAATTCTAAGTTAAAAAAAAAGGATATTAACAATTAAATAAAGGCTTTAATATTTATAATATACTTTTTATTTATATATTTTTTATTATAAAAAATAATTAAAAACTAAATCAGAAAATAAAATTGTACAAAAAAATTCCTTGATTAAAGCTTTAAGAAAGAGAAAATTTCAAATTAATTAAATTTATGATAAAAGAAATTAAATTAAATATAAATATGCAAAGAAAAATTGAAATAAACTCTGTAAATGTAAATATTAATTTATTGAATTATTTCGTTAATATAAAAAGATTTTCATATATTTGATTAATATTTATTTTCATAATTTAAAAATTCTAAAATAATATAAAAGATTGTTTTAAATACAATAATATAAAAATTATTATACTAATTGGAAAATATAAAAATTTTTTTTAATGTTTTTGTTCAGACATATTTTTAAATCTTTTAATAAAATGTTTTGATTCATCTTTAGATGGAAAATCAATAATAACTTTTTTTTTTAAATTATCTAAATCTAAATATTCAATTGTAATAATATTTCTTCTTTGTTTATCTCTAAAAATTTGTAAAATTTGAGAAAAATTTAAAGTTCCAATTAAAGTTAATTCTTGTTGTTTATTTTCTTTATTTTCTTTTCCAAGATCAAAATATTTAGAATCAAATTTTTGTTTAGTAGTATTTATTTCATTATCTTCATAAATTTTTTTTCTTTCATTTTTATAAATTTCAATTTTTAAATCTTTAAAAATTAAACAAATAATAATTTGAATTCTTTCATTCTCAAGTTTTTTACCATTTAATTCAACTAAAATACAAAAACTAATTAAATTTTCTTCTACTTTACTTAATTCATTAATATAATCAATTTTAATTTTAATTTTATGTTCCCATAATTTTTCAATATTATTATTTATTTCTGAATTTAAAATATTCTTTTTCTTATTTTTTGATTGACATAAAATACAATTTTTTTTTTCATGATCAAGTAAAGAAATTTTATAATTAAAACTTTTTTTATGAATTAAATAATATCCTCCATAAGCAAAAGAAACATAAGGATAATTTTCTTTTAAAAAAGATTTTAAAGTTAATTTAAAATTATCATATTCTTTTAATTTAAACATTTGTTTTTTATTTAATTTAAATTTAGCATCTTGTAAATTTAATTTTTTTTCAGTTTTTTCTTCAACTGCTGAATTTCCACTGAAAAGATATTCAACTTGATTATCAATATTATTTTCATTTTCATAAAAATTTTCTAAATTTGTAAAATCATATTTTTCAGAAATTAAAAAAATAAAATGAAAACTTCCTCTATTAGGTTTAAATCTTTCAGAAATAATTTCAGGAAAATCTTCAGATCTTAATTCTTCTTGATCAACCATAATCATATTTGGTAAAAAACCAGTTTTTTCATTTTCATCTGAAAAATCTCCAAATTCTAAAATTCTTAAATCTATTAATATATAAGTTATTTTTTTATTTATTATCATATCACAATGTTCACAAATATAATTTTCATTTATTTTATTATTACTATTTGTTTTTTTCTTTAATTTCTTATTTATTTTACACTTTTCATCTGGACATTTTATATTTTCTTTATATGTTATGAAAAATATTTCCATTGGGAAAATTGGAATTGAAGGAATATTCTCAAGAGAGAATTTTTTATAATTATATAATAATTTCTCAATAGAAACATTTTTTTTAGTAATTTTTAATTTATTTGCAAATATTCTATAAGAATAAGGAGTTGATTCTCTAATTTCAATTGCATGACACATAACAAGACTTAATTCTTCTATTGAAGAAATTGTTAATTTAGATAAAACTGGTAAATATTTCATTTTATCATCAATTTCAAAAATTTTATTTCTATTTAATTTAATTAAAGCAATGAAAACATAATGTAAAAATAAATTATCATTAACTAATATTAAATAATCAATAAAAGGATATAATATATTTAATTTTAAATGACTTATAAAACCAGTTAAAAACCATTTCATAGCATATAATTTAGGATCTATATTAAATTTATCTAAAATATTAAAAATTGCAGGTTCATGATATTTTAATAATAAAATAAATAATTGTAATGTAGGATAAACTGGGAAAAATTTTTCTATATAATATTGATTTTCATTATTAATTTCATTTGGATTTATTAATTCTTTTGTTTCTCTATTTACATCAATTGGATCAATATAATAATTTTGTAAATAAATTCCTATAAAACTTTCTGCAATGTTATATATTTCATAATATTTTAATTTTGGAATTTTATATTTCATTAATAATAAAGGACCAAATATTTCATTTATTGATTGTTTATATTTTATTTTTTTCTTTTCACAATAATAAGTTAACATTATTTCTAATATTTTTTTAAATCCTGGTAATAATATTGATTCTCTTTTTTTTGTTCTTTCACAATCTTTTTTTATTAATTCTTGTAATTCATGTTTTGGAGGAAACATTAATATTTCTGTGTCATCTTTTATTTCTGTAAAACTTTCACTTTCTAATAATTTTGATTTCCAAACATTTAATTTATCTTCTGATATTTCTATAAATAAATCTAATGGAGAATTTTGTAATATATTTAAATAATCTTTTTCATTATTATTTTCTTGAGTTTTTTTTGTTTCCTGATTCATTTTTATTTTTTTTTTAAGTTAATTATATTTTTTTATATTATCATTATTAATTTCTTTATTTTTTATATAATTTTAATTAAAAAAATTCTTTAAATAAAATAATATTAAATTTGTATTTTATTCATATCTATATTTTTTTATAAATATTGTTTTTAACCTTATATAACTATCTTCTCTTTCTATTCTAAAAGAATAAGAATATCTCCTTATCTAATAAGAACAAAACATTTCTTATTTTAAAAATCTAGTTATATCATCAAAAAAATTTATTTAACTTGAGTAATTCCTCCTCTTGACCTATCTTCCAATAATATCTTGATTTAATGCATATATGGGCTGTGAATCCACTTTTACATAAATTAAAAAAAAATCAATGTTATATTAAAAAAAATTAATTAATTTCCTTTTTTTAATTCCATTTTAATATTATTTTTCAAAATATCCAAAAAAAAAAAATTAAAAAATAAATAAATTTAAAAGAAAAAAATATATAAAAAAAAAAAAGAAAAATAAAAAAGAAAAAAAAAATGTTTAAAAATGTAAAATTTTTCAAACATAAAATATACCAACTAACAATATTAATAACATTATTATCATTATCTCTTTCAAATCTTCCAATAAATTTAAACGAGACAAAAACAGGAGAAATGAAGAATGATGAATCATTTGAATATTACGAATTAAAAATGCCATCAGACATAGAATCAAATAAATATATATTAGTATTTGTGGTAAAAGAGGATAAAAAGAATATATTAGAAGGAGAAGAAGTATTCAGTGATCCAGATATATATATTTCAAAAACTCAAAAAGATCCTCATTCACCACAAACTTCAGATTATTATTCTGAAAGATATGGAAATGATATTTTATCAATTCCTTCAAGTGAAGTAAATCCAAATGATATTTTTTATATTGGAATGTATTGTCAATTTAGTTGTAAATATAAATTAAAAGCATATTTATCAGAAGAAATAGAAATTGAAATAGGTAAAATGTATTCAATAGAAATGAAGAGGAAATCATCATTAAATTATATATTAAAAATACCTAATCAAGAATATAAAGAATTAAATGTAATATCAAATTCAAATGGAATGGAAGAATTTAAAATATATATGAGTAAAACAACACCTTCAAGTCAAAATACTATAAAAGTTATTCCTTCTTGGGCTTCTGGTTATTTAATAAATATTGATAAATATTCAAAAGATTATTGTACTGATTGTTCTTATCATATTTTATTACAAAGTGGAAAAGAAGATTGTACTATTCAATTATTTGCTTATTTTCAAAATAGTATTACTAAAGTTTTATCTGGAAATCCTATTCAAGATGCTATGAAAAGTTATGGTAAAAGATGTTATGCTTTTGATGTTTTTAATAAAAATAATTTAAAAAATCAAAAAATTGTAATTTCTATCACTTTATTTAGTGGAAATGCTTTAATTGTTATTGAAGGATTTCAACATAATGATAATTTAAATTATGAAAATGCGAAAAATAATAAATTTTCTTATGAAATTTTAGGAGAAAAAAGTATTTTATTAGATAATAAAGATATATTAAATTTACCTAATTCACAAAGTGGAAATATTAATGAATTATATTATTGTATTTTCTCAAGTGTTTCTATTTCATATACAATGACAACTTATTTTTTAAATCAAGCACAATCACTTCAACAATATAATTTTATTTTACCTAAAACTGAAGTAACAGGTTTTTTACCTGATGGACAATATACTAAATATCAAGTTGGAGATTTTTCTTCAGTTTCAAAACAATTAAAAGCAAATATAACAATAAGCTTTTCAGGAATAGTTGGATTTCCTAAAGTATATGCTTTCTTTTGTATAGGAGAAAATGAATGTTTCTTTGATAAAGATTATTTCATTCAAAATCAAAGAAATAATAAATTAATAAATTCTATTTATACTTCATTTCAAGATTCTGTTATTTTTATCGAAGGATATGAAAATAAATGTTATGAAGATGATTTTTGTGATTTATTAGTTGTTGTTTCTTGTTCTTCTGTTAATACTGGTTATTGTCAATATAAATTAAGCGCAAATATTGAAGAAACTTCTTTATTAATGTCACCAAGAACTTCTTATTATTCAATTATTTCAGTTGGAAAAATAGATAAATATCAAATTAATATTAATGATGATGATATTGAAAGTGTTGTTATTGTTTTAAATACTGCAAGTGGAAATGCTGAATTAGAAGTTTATGAAATGAAAGAAAGTAGTTTTGAAGATAATGAATTGAAAAAAATTGGAATGTCTATTAATAAAGATTATTTACCTGATGTTGTTAGAATAACACCAAAAAGATTAAATAAAGAGAATTTAATTGGTAGTTATATTGTTAAAGTTACTGCAGATACTTTTTCTTCTTATTATTTATATTATTATACTACATATAAAAGAAAAGAAGAAGATGAAAAAGAAGAATATATTCCTGACGAACAAGATGTTTCATTAACTTTACAAGAAGGTATTATGTTAACTGATTATTTCCCAAATGATATTGATTATAAAATTTATACTTATCAACCTAATTTAGAAGAACCTGAAGATTTAAAATTTATTATAACTCCAATAAATGTGAAATTTTCATTTAAAGTATTTTTGTATTTAGATGATTTTGAATATGATGATGAAGAAACAAATGAATTTGATAGAATAAAAGGATATGAATGGTCAAGTGATATAAATGGTGAATTATTAATAAAAACAGATGATGAATTATATAGTTTAGATAATACATATTATATAGTTGTTTATATGAATAATCCAGAAGATAATACATTAAGTGATAAATCTGTTATGAAATATTATCTTGGTGTTACTACTCCTTCAATTCCTTTTATTTTATTTCAAGGAATTGAACAAACTGGTTTTTTAACTAATGATTATCCTATTCAAACTTTCTGGTATTTACATAATGATTTAAATAATCCTTTTGAAATTGATATTAATTCCTTATATGGTGAAATTGATGTTTATGTTGATGTTGAAGAAATTACAGAGGAGAAAATTGATAAAGTTGAAAATGGAAATTTATATGATGAAGAATATGAAGATGAAGATTATTTAGAAACTTCATTAACGTATATTAGAAAAATAAAAGATTTTGATAGTATTATTTTAGAAAAAGAATATTTAGAAAAGTATTGTTCAGGTGATATAGATGATGATGATGAATTTTATGGATGTAGAATATTTATTTATATTAAAAGAAGTAAACATACAATTAAAAATGAAGGTTCTTCTCAATTTTTAATAGTTGCAAATTCAAATGAAAAATTTGGAGAAATTTTAGTAGCAGGAACATCAAAAAATGATTATGTATATCCCGGTGAATATAATTATTATATTATTGAAGAAATAAGGAAAAAAAAAGGAAATGTAATTTCAGTTATATTTAATGATGGAATTGGAGATGTTTATTTAAGAATTCCTGAAAAACCAGAATATGGAGATGATATAATATTTCCAACTGATAAAAATTATACTTTAAAAGGTAATGATACTTATAATGGGAAAGTTATTGTTATTCCTGATGAATATTTCCAAAAAATAAATAATGAAAATATTAAAATTCAATTATTTATTGCTGTTAAAGGTGAAGTGCATAATAATGAATATGGTGAAGAAGAAAATGATATTCCAATTGAATATTCAATTTCTTATTCTTCTGATAAAATGAGATTAAATCAAAATTTCCCTTTTGAAAGTTATATTAATTCAGGTGAATATAAATATTTTGATTTATATTTTGATAAAAATGTAAAAAATATTTATATTTCATTATCAAATATGGATGGAGATGCTGATTTATATTTAAATTATGGAGATAAAATTTTTCCAACTCCAAAAAATTATAATTGGAAAAGTACAAATACAGGACATGAATATATTGATTTTAATATTGAACATTCTTTTTTTAAAAAAAATAATATTACAAGTTTAGAAGGACATTATACTTTATTAGTTATTGGTTATACTTCTACAACTTTTACTTTATTTGTTTCTTCGCATGAAACTAAAGTTATTCCTTTAAATGATAATTCTCCTATGACTTGTAAATGTGAAAATAATTTGGATAAATGTTATTTTAGATATGATGATGTTTATTCTATCCAAAATTCAGATTTAGATATTGAAAAAAGTCAAATTGTTTTTGCTTTGAATTATTTTTATGGAAATGGAGAATTATATGCTAAAATTTCCAAAGATTCTGAAATTAATAATATTCCTAAAGGAAGTAAACTTTATTCTTTTTTCCCTGATAAAAATAATAATGACTTTTCAACTTTAACTTCAAAACAAAGAAATTTTTTAAGAGTTAAAGTTAAAGAAGAAAAATATACTAAAGATACTATAATATTATTAACTTATGAATGTGGAGAAAAGGCTTTATTAGAAATTAATTCTGCTAAATTATCTTATGATGCTGTTTATGATTATTTAGATGTGAATAGAGAGAATATTTATTTTTTAAAATATAATAAAAATTTACCAAAAAGAAAACAACCTTCAAGTCTTCTTTCTTTTTATAATATAGAAAATCATGATATTATATATAATTTACATTCATACATTGGTCAAGGAAGAATAGAAATTTATACTAATGAGTCTTATTATGATAAAGAAGAAAAAAAAATAAAATATGATTATGAAGCTATTGGAGATTTTATTTTAGGAGATGATAATTTAGAATCAACAGAACAAGATCAAATATCAAATTATATTGAAAGTACTTCAAATATTCAAAAAAAAACTATTTTTTTCAAAGTTCAACCAATAACAAATTTTGGTTTTTATATTCAATTATTATATGATAATTCATGGAAAAGAATTCAACTTGGAAAGTCAAAAGAATTTTTTGTTAAAAATGATAAATTAATGGGATATTTTGATATATATGATGAATATGATGGAATAGAATTTACATTAAATTTAGAAAATGTAAGAAATAAAAAGGCTTCAGTATATATTAAAATAAATCAATTAGAAAAAAAAGATGAATATCAAGAAAATTCATCTCCTGAAAATGCTTATAAATATATTATTCCAACAAATAAATTATATGATTATAAAGATACAACTGATAAAGTTTTAGGTTTACTTTCAATAGAAATGAATAATTTACCTAAAATAGATAAAGAAAATAAATTTATAAGAGCTTTATTTTTAGTAGAAATAAAAAATGATCGTTCTAGACTTAAATTTCCTTTTTTAGATGATGATAATAATCTTAAAGAAAGTACTGTTCATATTTTAGTAAATCCATCAGAAAATAAAATTAAAAGAGTTGAAGCAAAACAATTAGAAGTTTTTTATTCAAATATAAGTGCAATTTATGATAAAAATGGGAATTTAGAAACAGTTTCAGAAAAAATATATTCATTAGAAAAAAATGATGAAGATGATGATTTAATGGTTATTGAAATCTCTTCTTGTAGAGGTGACTTTGAATATAAAATATCTTCAAATTATAATATGTCTGTTAATGATATTATCTATGAAGAAAATGAAGAAAATGGAAGAAAAGTGATTATTTTAAAAAAATTAAAAGAAAAACATGTTTATTTCTCAATTAAAGCTTCTTCACATAATGATGAATGTGAAGAAGAAAGAAAATCTCAATGTAATCAAAGATTAAGTTATTTAATGTATTATTATTCAACAACCAAATCAAATTTTGAAGTTTCTTATGTTGATGAAGATTTAACTTATGTTCCAATAAAACAAGGAGTAAAAATTATAATTCCTCAAATTTCAGCAAGAAATATAAAAGGTGAAATAAGAGATTTTTCAGAATATAAATTTGATTTATTTTTAACTCTTCATGAAGATAGATTATCATCAATGGGGAGTATATGTTATTTAACAAGATATATTGATGAAGTAGATCCACTTCGATTTTATAGGGATATAAATATTGAAAATAATGAATATTATGTTAAATTAGATTATTCTACTACTTATTATATTAATATTTTAGCAAGAAATGTTATGACTGGTGAAATTATTACTTTTTCACCTATTATTGTTAAAAGTGGAGGATATTTATCTAATTCTTTTTGGAAAAGTTTATTCTATTATTTATTCTTATGTTTCCTTTTAGTTGGAATTGGTTATTTAATTAAAATTCTTTATGAAAAATATCTTAAAGGGAATTTACTTAATTTTGGTGGTAGTGAATTTAATAGAAATAATAGTGGATATGAAAGAGCTGATGGATATCAAAGACCTGGGTTTAATGTTGAAATGCCTAGTATTAAAACTAGTGATAAACAAAAATATAGTACTTTAAGTGAAGATGAAAATAAATTGTAAAATTTTCTTATGAGTTTTTTTTAATTTTTTTTCATTTGTTAAGGAAAAGATTTTTTATATTATTATTAGAATAATAAATATAGTTATTGTTAAATTGAAATATATTTAAATTATTATATTTTTTTATTTAGTTTGTTTAATTATTGTTAAAACTAATTAAATAAATTTTTGATTAGCGATAAAATATTATTCTGTTCCAAAAATATAAATTTTTTATTAAAATTATGATTAAAAAAAAGAAAAAAATAAATAAATGGAAGTTGAAAAAAGTAAAAATTCAAAAATAACATCATCGAATGAAAAACCTGAAGAAATAACAATAAACAATGAATTTATTTTTCAAACATCAAATAGAATAAAAACTAATTCAATAAGTAATATTTTTAAAGGAATAAATAAGAAATCCAATGAAGAAATAATAATAAAAATAATATCAGAAAAAACAGAATTTCATAATTTAATTCATGAATATTCAATATTAAAAAATTTTCAAGAATGCGAAAATTTCCCAAAAATTTTTTATTATTCAAAAAATGAAGAAAACATAATTTTAATAACAAATTATTTAGGAAAAAATTTAGAAGAATTAATAAAATTAGAACCAACAAAGCATTTTTCTTTAAAAACAACTTTAATGTTATCAATAAAAATAATAGAAATAATAAAAATATTTCATGATAAAAATTATATTCATAGGAATATAAAGCCAGAAAATTTTTTAATAGGAAAATCAAATTTATCAAAATTAAATTTAATAGGATTTAATTTGTCAAAACATTATAAAAAAAATAATATTCATATTTCATATAAAAATAATAAAAGTTTAATAGGAACATTAAGATTTTCTTCAATTTATTCTCATTTTGGATTTGAACAAAGTAGAAGAGATGATTTAATATCTTTAGGTTATATGATAATATATTTTATTAAAGGAAATTTGCCTTGGATTGGAATTAAAAGTAAAAATATTAAAGAAAAAATTAATAGAATTAAAGAAAAGAAAATAGAAGTTACTCCTAATATTTTATGTCAAAATATTAATTTTAATATTAAATCCTTTTTTGATTATGTTTTAAAGTTAAAATTTAGTGAAACTCCTAATTATGAATTTTTAATTAATTTATTCTTAGAAGATTTAAAAATTCATAATTTTAATAATGATTTAATTTTTGATTGGTGTGAAAGAAAATCTATTAGTTATAATAATAATAGTAATAAATTTTATAATGGTACTTTTGGAAGTCAAATCAATTTTTCTACTAATACTATTAATAAAAATAAAACTAATAATTATCATCAATTTAGTCAAGAAAGTATTAATTTTCAACAAAATAATCAATATAATCAATATTATCAAAAAAATAAATCTGTTGAAATTTCTTTTGAACAAACTAAATAAATATTTTTCATATTTTACAGGAATTTTTATTTAATTTAATAGTTTCTTTTCATATAAATTTTTTATTTAATCAAAAAATATATTTTAAACATAAAATTTTTTCTTTTTAAATTTTTAATATTAAAATATTTATTATAAGGTTTATTCAATTGTGAATTAATATATTTTCTTTTAATGAGAATGTAAAATTCATTTTTTATTTGTTTTTATTATTGTTATTTTAAGATAAGTGTTAAAATTAATGTAAGTTATTTTTCTTTTTAAAATACAAATAGATTTTTGATCTTTTTATTTTTGTATTATTTTTTAACTTTTTTTTAATTTTTTATTATTATATTTTAATCGAAAAAAAATAAATTAAATTAAAATTTTATTTTTAGTAATTTGAGTATATAATTCAGCAGCATCAGCTCCAATAATACTATTAATACCTGAAAATTCATAAAGAGAATCTAAAACATCATTTTTTTCTTGTTGATTTAATAAATTAAAAACATTATATTTTAAAGAACTTCTAATTAAATTAATTAATAAACTTTGAATTTGATGACTTCTAGAAATCATATTAATTCTCATTAAAATTCTTTTTGAAATTTCACTATTTAATTTATTAAAAATTGGTCCAGTTATACAAACTAATCTTAATAAATAAATATCATCTCCTGTATTTAATATTTTAGTATAGGCTTCATTTGGAGAATTATTATCAATTAATAATAATACTTCTTTCCAATCTTTTATTATTTGACAATCTGTTTCATTATTAGTAAATAATTCTTTTATTTTATCATTTAAATATTCTTTTTCTATTTTTTCTTCTTTTTTATTTGTAGAAATTGATTTTGTTTTAATTGAATTTTCAACTTTAAATTGTTGGTTATTTATATAATATTTTGTAGAATCTAAACTATTTAATATATTATCATTGTTATTATTTGGATTTTCTTTATATTGTTTTATTTTATCTGATATATCATTTATTCTTGTGTTCATATCATATAATTTTGAATTTATATTTTTTTCAAATTCTATAAAAGATTTTAAAAGAGTGTTATTAAATAAATTTTGCAAAATTAATTTTATATTATTTTCATTATTTGAATTTGTATATTTTCTATTTTTATTCATTAAATTTCTTTCTATATTTATTTCTTGATTATTTTCAAATTTATTAATAATATTATTCAGTTTTATTTCATTTTGTTGAATTGGATTCATTAATTCTTCTTTTTCATCTTCTAAGAAACTATTATTATTATTATTATATATATTCATTTTATCTTCATTTTCTTCATCTTCATAATTCAAATTTTTAATTGAATTTTCTTTAAAATTTTTTTTTTGTTCTTCATTATTTAATTTATTATTTCTTTCACTTTTAAAAGGATAATTTAAATTATAAGCATTATATTTTTTAACTTGATTTGAATTTTTTAAATAATCATTTATTTCTTTTTGAATATTCATTGTTTTAGAAAAATTTTTTTCTTTTTTATTTTGAATTAAATTAGATAATTGAATAACATTATTCATTCCATTATCATAAACTTTATTTTTCATTTGAAAAGTTAATTCTTTATCATAATTATAATAATTATTATTATTTTCATTTTTTGACATTTTTGCTAAATTTCTTAAAAAATTAAGTTTATCCATTTTTTTTGCTGGTAAATTATTATTAGTATATTTTTTTTTATCTAAATCTAAATTTAAATCTTGATTTAACACTCTTTTTTTATTATCATATTTTTCATTTATTTCTTTTAATTTAATCCAATTTTTTAATGTTTCTTTTGCAACTTTTTGAATTTTTAAATTTTTATCTTTTGTATTTAATTGAATAATAAACATTATTTCTTCTTGAAAATAACCAATTGACATATCAGCAATTTTTTCTGCTTTAATTGCAATTATATTTAAAATATTTAAACAATTAATTTTAGTATTTAAACTATATTTATCTTTATTACTTTCTGATAAAATAGAATATATTTTATCATAAATTTCTTTAAAATTATTATTATATACTTCAATATCAGTGAAAAAAATTAAATTATATAAAGCTTCAAAAATAAAAGGATTATCTTGTGAATGTTTACAACATAAATTAATAATTTTTTCATCTAAAGAAAATAAAAGATTATGATAAATAAGATTATTATTTAAATTTTTTCCAATATGAAAAATAAAATCACTTAAACAAATAGAAGCACCATTTTGAATATTTTTATTAGTTCCTATAGATATTAAATTAATAAGATTTTCAATAAAAATCATTTTAATAATTTTTAAATTATCTTTAGGCATACAATTATCAAATAAATCGCAAATAGAAAGAGCACAAGCTTTATGAATAATATAAGAATTTTCAATTAAATAAAATTTAAATATATGATTTAAAATTCTATTTATTGTTTTTATTATATTTGGAGGATTATCTAAAGGATCCATTAAATTTTCTTGATAAATATTACTTAATAATCCATATATTAAAACATAAATTTCTTTTGCTCCTATTGTACAATTTTCATGATTTGTTGAAAGACAACTTATATATACTCTTAAATCTTTTTGAGAATGATTTTTTTTTATTAAATCTTTTATTTGAGTAAACGATATTTCTTTTGTACTACTATTATTTAATTTTCCTAATAATAATTGAAATTCATTTCTTAATTTATTATCTATATTTATTTCTTTCGATAAATCTGGGTTAAAAAAGTTGTTTTGAGAATTTGAAAATTTTAAATGGGATTTTTTATAATTTAATTTATATTTCTTTATTTCTGGTGTTGAAGAACGTAAATTTTTATTGTTTTTTGAAGGACTTGTTTTTATATTATTATTTTTATACATTTCTATATTTGATTTTTTAAAAGTGTTATTTTTTGGATTTGTTTCTAAATTTTTTTTTAAAGTGTTTATCTCTTTTTGGGTTGATATTTTTGAATCATATATTAATAATGGAATGTCATTATCTATCATATTTTTATTTAATTTTAATATTTATTAAATATTTTTTTTATTTAATTTTTAAATTGGTTTTGTTTTTAAGATTATAATTATAATTGTTATATATTATGTTTGTGGTTTGGGGTGGTGGTTGGGTTG
>JAEEGI010008578.1_pt1 | contig 22541 bp, 14 predicted proteins | sample 8958751 | NCBI WGS metagenome assembly JAEEGI01 (sample SAMN16246545, study PRJNA631951) | gut metagenome | biome: gut microbiome; feature: rumen; material: KS-attached | host: Bos | place: Iran: Karaj | collected 2018-10 | reverse complement strand
TACAACACCACCTACATCCAGTGCACGGGCCTCGGCACCATCACGGACTGCTTCACCACCCTGAAGAAGCACGTGTTCGAGACGGGCAAGTACACGATGGACCAGATGCTTCAGGCGGTCGCCGAGGATTGGAAGGGTCACGAGCCCATGCGCCTGTACATCCGCAACCACACCCCGTTCTTCGGCAATGACGACAAGTATGCCGACGACATCGCGGTGCGCGTGTATGACGACCTGGTGAAGGCCATCGAAGGCCGGCCCAACACCCGCGGCGGCAAGACGCAGCTGAACATGCTCTCCACCACCTGCCACAACTACTTCGGCCACGTGTGCGGCGCCTCCGTGAACGGCCGTTTCGCCCACTTCGCCATCTCCGACGGCACCTCGCCGGCCCACGGCTCCGACACGAAGGGCCCGACCTGCGTCGTGCGTTCCCTCGGCAAGCTGGACCAGACCAAGAGCGGCGGCACCCTGCTGAACGTCCGCTTCATCCCGGCCCTCCTGAAGACCGACGAAGAAGTGGCCAAGATGGGCCGCCTCATCCGCGAGTACTTCAAGCTGGGCGGTCACCACATCCAGTTCAACATCGTGGACACCGAAACGTTGTGTGAAGCGCAGGAGCATCCGGACGAGTATCGGGACCTCCTGGTCCGCGTGGCCGGCTACTCCGACTACTTCAACGACATGACGGCCCAGCTCCAGAACGAGATCATCGCCCGCACGGAGAACGACGAGCTGTAAGCCTTTTCGGGCAAGGTCTGCAACACTTTTGGGCATGGTTTGTTTTTATGCGACAGACCATGCCCATGTTTTATGCCCTGGAGGTTGCTCAGGGCCGGATTCAGTGGGCAAGGTCTGCGTCTCAAAAACAGACCGTGCCCAACTTACCCGCAGACCTTGCCCGACGCCCCCGTGAACCTTGCCCGCTGAAAACGTTGAATGTTTTTTGTTGTTTCAAAAAAACGTAAAAAACTGCGCCATTTTTTTAACGATGCTTGGATAGCCGGGCGGGATGTCCTATGTTTACCGCGAGTGATTCGGCTGTCGTTCCAATCGGAGTAAATGATTATGCCGGGTCATTGGGGGAAAACAAGACATGATGGAAAGAAGTGTTGTCAGGAAACTGCCCGATGGGAGCACGATGCGCGTGGAGCCATATCACGTCTGCTTGAAAGGGTTGGAAACGGCGGTCTTATGCCGTGACGAAGAGGACTATGACGTAATGGTGAAAGTACTGGCGGTATGTGCCAGGCGGAACAATGTGATTATTGTTACCTATTCCGTCGTTTCCAACCATACCCATACGGCAGTATTGGCCGCAACGTGGGATGACGCGCAGGCGTTTGGCGAAGAGAGCAAGAAGGTTTATTCCATGTTTTTTCACCGGAAGTACGGGGAGGAAGGGATTCTTCGTCGTGTCAAGGTGAAGGCGCTCTGGCTCGACAATCCGTTCTACTTGCGGAATGCATTGGCTTATATTCCCCGGAATGCGTTGGACAATGGTGGCGACATCGCCGATTACCCCTGGTCCGGACATCGGGCGATGTTCCGGCGTGACCGTCCGACCGGGATGCCGGTTTCCGCCCTTACCAAGCGGGAACGACGAAAGATGCTTCATACGGGCGAGTCGCTCAAAGGTGTTCCCTGGCTGCTGGACGGTGAAGACCGTTTGGTCCCATCCAGCATTTGTGACAATGCCTACCTGGAGCAGGTGTTCAATGGTGACCCCGCTTTTTACTTGAAAACCATCGGCGGGGTCAATGTGGCGGAGATGCGCCATCTCCTGGAAGAAAAGCCTTATGTCATGCAGACGGATACGGAATTCTACAAATCGGTGGAAGAACTGTGCCAGCGCTGGTTCAAGACCGGCCTGTCCACCCTCTCCCTGGAACGGAAGATCCGCCTCATCCCCTATGTCTACCACACCACAAAGACCACCATCCCCCAGCTGGCCCGCATCTTCGGTCTCGAGCGGGACCGGATCGCCTCCATCTTGGGCAAGGTGTGTAAGTAATTCGGGCAAGATCTGACAAGATTTTGGGCATGGTTTGTTTTTATGCGACAGACCATGCCCATGTTTTGTGCCCTGGAGGGCACTCAGGGCCCGATTCAGTGGGCAAGGTCTGCGCCTCAAAATCAGACCGTGCCCGATTTGCCCGCAGACCTTGCCCAAGCCAGAGTTCCCTCGTGAAGAATGGGCGGCTCCTCTCCTCCGGGGACTTGTGCAAAGCTCAGATCCGGGGCTTTTGGATCACGCGGATAAGGAGGGAGAGGAAATAGACGAGGAGGCCGTACAGGACGGGGATCAGGGTGACTTTGAGGCCGCCACAGAGGAGGGCGGGGCTGATGTCGCCGACCATCTGGAGGACACCGAGTGCCTGGGACAGGCCGCTCAGCATCCAGAATATGCCGACGACCAAGGCGCCGATGCCGATTTCCTTGACCCAGCGGGGCGCTTTCCAGGCGGCCAGGAACAGGGCGATGAGCAGGAGGGTGATGGCGATCATGCCGGCCATGCCTCCATCGACAAAGGTTTGGGAGAGGGACCATCCGGCCTTCTCGAGGGTCTCCGGGTGGGACACGCCCAGGGAGTCCGTGACGTAAATGATTTCTTCTTTCATGACGAGCGGTGTTTGGGTTTGTTGCAAAGGTACGGCAACCCCGCCGGAATCTCCAAAGTTGAATCCCCTTCCAGTCCCGTCAAATCCCATTGCTGGACGCCCGGGCTTGCAGGTCCTGCGGAAATACCCTATTTTTGCGGTGAAATGAGCATTGCAGGACGCATCGGATACTGGCTGGCGGCCGTCGCCCTGGTGGCTGCCATCCTGGCCAGCCTGGACTATTCGCCGGCCCAGGCCGTGCTCGTGGGCCTCATCTTCTGTCCCTGTGCCCTGGTCCTGGAGTATTTGATGCCCAAGGCCCGAAAACCGATGGACAAGGTCTATCTGTCCCTGGCGGTCCTGGCATCGGTCATTCTCGTAATCCTGATCCTGCATCATTCCGTCTGGGTGACCCTGACCCGGGAGGGCTATTCCCGGCCGGAGAAAGAGGTCGCTCCCATGCTTGTCAACCCCGCTTTCCTGGGGCTCATCCTCACGGCGCTTGCCATCGGCGATTACTTCTGGGCCAAGTGGCTTACGGCGCGTTTCAAGGCGAAGGGCAGGACCGTCACGTTCTTCTCGGAAAGGAAGAGTGTCACGCTTCCCGTCGACGAAATTGCCTATGTGGAGTCCAATGACACGGAGGTCCGCATTGTCTCCGTTTCCGGTGACACCTATCGTAACAAAACCGGTATTACTCAATGGGAAAACCTGTTGGGCGAAGGTTTCCTGCGCATTCACCGGTCCTTTTTGGTCAATGCTTCCCTGGCCACATTGACTTCCCCGGATACCCTTTCCGTCCTGGACAAGACACTTCCCGTTTCCCGAAAGTACAAGGAGTCCGTCAAGGCTGCCTTCCCATCCCCGGAAGCGCTGAATGGGCACGGTCTGTAAACAGTTTGGGCACGGTTTGTTTTTCAGTAACAGACCATGCCCATGCTTTATGCCCTGGAAGTACCTGAGAGGCCGATTCGGTGGGCAAGGTCTGCCGCCCCAAAACAGGCCTTGCCCAAAACCACCGCAGACCTTGCCCGTACACAGATCTCTCCTGAAACGGGGAACTTACCCCCCGATCGTGACAGTGAGGCCGGCGTCGGTGAGCTGGCGGAGGCAGCGGTCCTGGTCGTCCTTGGAGGGGGCGGAGAGGGAGAGGCCGTCGGGGTTATAGACCGAGCCCAGGCGTTCGTGCTTGCCTTTGCCGATGTCGTGGTAGGGAAGGAGGTCCACCTGGTCGGGCTTGCGGTCCAGGGAACAGAGGAAGGCGGCGGTGGCGGCGATGTTGGCCTCGGAGGCGTTGACCTCGGCGATGAGGGGGATGCGGATGCGGTAGGGGTGGCCTTCGGGGGCCGCGGGGCTGAACGAGGCGATCATGCGCAAGTTCTGCAGGATCAGTTCATTCGGGACGCCGGTGTAATGCCGGTGCACCTCGGAGTCCATGGCTTTCAGGTCCACGAGGAACAGTTCGCACGCCGCTGCGACGGAACGGACGACTTCCGGAGCGGCGAAAAGGGTAGTGTCCACGGCGCGGTGGAAGCCCCGCCGGCCCAGTTCCTGAAGCAGTTCCAGGGTGTACGAGGGGTGCAGCAGCGGTTCGCCGCCGCTCAGGGTGACACCGCCACCGGAGTCCGTCATGACTCCGCGCTCCTTTTCCACTTCGGCCATCAGGTCGTCCAGGGACCATTCGCGGCCGCAGATTTCCATGGCGAGGGCGGGGCAGGCTTCGGCACAGGCACCGCACAGGCGGCACGGCCGTCCGGTGGGCTTGATCCCGTCCGGGGTGAGCACCAAGGCGCCTTCCGGACAGGCCTCCACGCAGGAGGAGCAGCCGATGCATTTCACTTTCTTATAGAGTCTTTGCTTGCCGGAAGACCAGCTTTCCGGATTGTGGCACCATACGCAGCGGAGCGGGCACCCCTTCAGGAAAAGGGTGGTCCGGATCCCGGGGCCGTCGTGGATGGCGTATCGTTTGATGTCAAATATCAGAACCATGTTGCGAAGATACGGAAAAATGCCTATCTTTGGAAACAAAGGTTTGATCATGCATCGATTTTTCTCTCATGCTCTCCTTGCTGCCGCCCTGCTTGCGAGCCCTTCGGCCTGGGGGCAGCGTACCGTCACCTTGGATGATTTCCTGAACGGTGAACGTGTCTCGGGAGTGGAACTCTCCCATAACGGAACTTACGCCCTGGAACATTTCACCGTCACCGACGGTCCCAAAACCCAGCACCACAGCATCGTGAAAAGGCTTTCCGACGGTGCGCAGGTGGCCCGGTACGACTCCGTCCGCGTGGAGTGGATGCCCACGACGGAGGCGCTCCTCCTGCATCGCGGCGATTCGCTCGTCCGCATCGACCCGAATACCGGCGCGACCGCCGTCCTGGCCCGGAACCTGCCCAAGCGCAGCCGCATCTCGATGGCCCCGACGGAGGACTACCTGATCCTTTCCCGCACGAAAGTGGGCCCGAAGGAGGATCCGGACGTATTCCGCATCCTGGAACCGGAGGACCGGCAGCCGGGTTGGCGCGACCGCACCTATCTCGTGAAATGGTATCTTGCCACGGGCGACACGCTCGTCCTGGCCAAGGGCCGCTATTCCAGCCATCTGGAGGACATCTCCGCCGATGGCCGGCACATCCTCATCGCCAGTCCCCGCTCCCGTCTGGAGAAGCGGCCCACGACGGTGGAGGATGTCGTTGTGATGGACGTGAAAACCGGTCAGGCCGATACCGTCTTCCATGACGCCGAATTCCTGGAGACGATGTGCTTCTCGCCCGACGGGAAGCAGCTCCTGGTGCGCGCTTCGCCCGAAGCCTTCAACCGGATCGGCGAGCATATCCGTGCCGGCCAGACTTCCAGCATGATCTTCCAGGTGCTCTACCGGGTGGATGTCGCCACGCGGAGAGTCACCCCGCTGACCGACCGCATCCCCCAGTCTGTCCACACTTTTGAGTGGTCCAAGGATGACGGGCAGGTATATTTCATGGCGGAAGACCGTGATTATCAGGACCTTTTCTCCCTGAATCCCAAGAACGGAAAAATCCGTCGCCTGGGCGTGGAGGAGGAGATGATCACCGGCTTCAGCACCGCCGCCGGCAAGGTGGCCTATGTGGGTGAGGGTGTGTCCAACTCCATGCGCTGCTGGCTTCTGGACGTGAAGAAGGGGAACAACACCCTGCTGGAGGATTCCTCCGCGAAACTGCTCGAAGGCATCGAACTGGGCGAGGTCCACGATTGGAACTACAAGCACAGCCGCGGGGAAACCATCTACGGCCGCTACTACCTCCCGCCGCACTTCGACCCTTCGAAGAAATATCCGATGATCGTCAATTACTACGGCGGCTGCTCCCCGACCGGGCGCAACTTCGAGAGCCGGTATCCGCACCATCTCTATGCCGCCCAGGGCTATGTCGTGTACATCGTCCAGCCTTCCGGCGCGACCGGCTTCGGCCAGGAATTCGCCGCCAGGCACGTGAACACCTGGGGTGAAGGCGGTGCGGAAGACATCATCGAAGGCGTGGAGAAGTTCTGTGCGGCCCATCCCTTCGTGGACAAGGACAAGATCGGTTGCATCGGCGCCTCTTTCGGCGGCTTCATGTCGCAGTACCTCGTGATGAAGACCGACATCTTCGCCGCCGCCATCAGCCACGCGGGCATCTCCGACATTACCAGTTACTGGGGTGAAGGCTACTGGGGCTACTCCTACTGCGAGGTCTCCACGGCCAACAACTATCCCTGGAACGCCCAGGAGATGATTTTCAGCCAGAGCCCCCTGTTCCATGCCGACCAGGTCAACACCCCCATCCTCTTCCTCCACGGCATGGCCGACACGAACGTCCCCGTGGGCGAAAGCATCCAGATGTTCACGGCCCTCAAGCTCCTGGGCAAGGAGACCGCCTTCGTCGCGGTGAAGGACCAGAACCACCATATCCTGGACTATGCCAAACGGCAGAAGTGGCAGAAGACCATCTTCGCCTGGTTCGCCAAATACCTGCAGGACGACCCGTCCCTCTGGGATGAAATGTACCCGCCTGTAGAACTCTAAACTATTACATATGAAACGTCTATTATTGTGGGCGGTACTTCCGCTGCTCCTGTTGTCGTGCCAGGAGAAGATCAATGATCCCGGCAAGGAGGACAAAGGAAACCAGAATCCGGAAGAGATGGTCGCCGTGCAGGGTTTCTATACCCTGGAGCACGAAGGCTTCAAATTCAAGATCCGGGAAGAGGTATACAATACCCCCGCTGCGCAGAACGCCATCTCCCACCTGAAGGAGGACCTGACGGAAATCAATGGCCTGATTCCGGAAGCCGCCCTGAAGGTGATGAAGAAGAACCCGATCTGGTTGGAGAAGGACCTGACCGACGGCGCCGCCTGGTACCATAGCAACCAGGACTGGTTGGCGGAGCAGGCCTTGAAGGACTCCCGTTACATGACAGCCAAGTGGCATTGCGTGGAACTGTGCAACTATGTCCATTACGTGAGCTGGTCCGACCAGAACCAGCCTTATATGGTCCTCCACGAACTCTGCCACCTCTATCACGACCAGGCCCTGCAGGGCGGTTTCGAAAACCCGGATGTCAAGGCTGCCTACAAGCACGCCATGGAAACGGGCCTGTATGTGAACACGCCCTACCGTCTGGACAAGAATACGGTCATCCAGCACTACGATGATTACTATCACGCCAAGGTGTACGCCACCAACAACCAGATGGAGTACTTCTCCGAGATCTGCGAGGCGTACTGGGGCGAGAACGACTATTATCCCTTCAATTACGAAGACCTGAAATCCTATGATCCCCAGGGGTTTGCCGTGATGGAGAAGGTCTGGGGAAAGCGCGAAGGCAAATGAATCCTTAATCAATAAACCCTTAAAACTTCCAGCCAATGAAAAAGATGAAGATCTTATTCACTGCCTTGGTATGCCTGGTGGCCACGCTCGCCGCCTCCGCACAGAACATCGACGTGCGGGGAACGGTGAAGGATGCCGCCGGAAATCCTGTGGTGGGCGCGGGTATCGTACTCCGCGGCAACAACAGGGTGTATACCATGAGCGATGCTGCAGGTTCGTTCCACCTTTCGGTCCCGCAGGACGGGGCCCTGGTCGTGACGTGCCTGGGGTATCAGGAACAGACGGTTTCCGTCGGCGGTCGCCGGGTCATCGACATCGTCCTCGTGGATGATTCCCAGATGCTCGACGAGACCATCGTGGTCGCCTACGGTACCGCCTCCAAATCTTCCTTCACCGGTTCCGCGACCGTCGTGAAGAAGGAGGACATCCAGAAGATCGCCACCTCCAACGTGACGCAGGCCCTCCAGGGTCTCAGCGCCGGTGTGCAGGTGATCAACTCCAGCGGTCAGCCGGGTGACGGCGGTTCCATCAACATCCGTGGTATCGGATCCATGAACGCCTCCAGTTCCCCGCTGTATGTGGTGGACGGTGTGGCCTATTCCGGCTACATCAACGCCATCTCCTCCAGCGACATCGAGTCCATGACCGTCCTGAAGGATGCGGCGGCGACCTCCCTGTACGGCTCCCGCGCCGCGAACGGCGTCATCGTGATCACCACGAAGAAGGGCCAGAGTGAAGATGGCAAGATTTCCTTCCGCTCCAACCTGGGCTTCGCCTCCATGGCCGTTCCGCTGCCCCGTCAGCTGGCTCCGACCGAGTACGCGTGGATGGCCTGGCAGGGCCTGTACAACGCGGCCATCGACGGTGGCAACACCCCGGCCGAGGCCGGCGCCCTCGCGGCGAACAACCTCGCGAACGAGCTCAAGATCGTCCCCTGGAACACGCGGAACATCATCGACGAGAACGGCAATCTCCTGGTCTCCGACGACGACCTCCTATGGTATGGCGACTGGCGCGGCGAGATGCTCCAGGTCCGTCCCCGTCAGGAATACAATGTGGACCTGAGCGGCCGCAAGGGCGACACGAACTACTATTTCTCCGGCGGCTACCTGAACGACAAGGGTATCTTCACCACCCAGCAGTTCGAGCGTATCTCCGGCCGTGCCAATGTGTCCACGCACGTGAAGAAGTGGCTGGAAGTGGGTACCAACACCTCCTTCTCCCACTCCTATACCGACGCCCCCGCCGGCGACTCCGTGGTGTGGTTCCTCCGCACGGTTCCTTCCACCTTCAACATCTGGCAGTATGACTACGCGAAGGGCGGCTATGCCACCGATGCGAACGGCGACTACATCTATGAGTACGGCTCCGACCGTCCCAACTGGTCCGGCTGGAACATGCTGGCCGATGCGGCCTACAACAAGTACGTCACCAATGTGGACCAGATTTCCACCCGTAACTTCGCCGAGATCACCTTCATCCCCAACCTGACCTTCCGCAGCACCGTGTCCATCGACTACTACATCACCAAGTACGACGGTTACGGCAGCGCCGAGCACGGCTACTCCGCCGGTGAAGGCGGCAACGCGCAGAAATCCTACGACCGCAACGTCGCCACCACCTGGACGAACATCCTGTCCTGGAATCCGAAGTTCGGCGACCACAGCATCGGCGTGATGCTGGGTCAGGAGAGCTACAGCCGCAATGTGGCAGGCGTCTCCGCCGGGCGCAAGGGCTTCCCCTTCGGCGGCCTCTACGAACTGAGTTCCGCGGCCGAGCCGGACTATTCCAGCTCCTACGTGGACAACTACCGGCTCCTGTCCCTGTTCAGCCGCGTGGAGTACAACTACGCCGACAAGTACTACGTCTCCGGCTCGGTCCGTACCGACGGTTCCTCCAAGTTCTCGCCCATCTCCCGCTGGGGTACCTTCTGGAGTGCCGGCGCTTCCTGGAGAATCAACAACGAGGACTTCATGCGCGGAGCCACCTGGATCGACAACCTCAAGCTCAAGGCCAGCTACGGCGCCGTGGGTAACGACAACCTATCCTCCTGGTACTGCTATCAGGGCCTGTACGCCGCCGGTTACAACGACCTCTCGAACGCGGGTGTGGTGATCTCCCGTCTCCCGAACGAGACCCTCAAGTGGGAGACCAACCTCCAGTTCAACACGGGTATCGACTTCTCCCTGTTCCGCCGCCTCTCCGGTTCCATCGAGTACTTCGACCGCAAGTCCAAGGACCTGCTGTTCACCATGCCGATGGCCCTTTCCACCGGTTTCTCCGGTATTGACCGTAACATCGGCGACGTGAAGAACTACGGTGTGGAGGCCACCCTCGACTGGGCGGTCGTGAACCGGGACTCCTTCAAGTGGAACATGAACTTCAACGCCACCCACTACCGCAACGTGATCACTTCGCTCCCGCAGAGCGAGATGAACGCGGGCGTGTTCAAGTGGCGTGAAGGCCGGAGCCGTTACGACTACTGGGGTCCGGAATATGCCGGCGTGAATCCGGCCAACGGTAACGACCAGTTCTGGATGAACATCTTCGACACCGATGGCGACGGCAACCAGGTGGTCGTGGACCGTGTCCTGACGGAAAGCACCTCGGACATTTCCGGCGACGAACAGAAGAAGTACCTGGGCAGCTCCATACCGGACGTCTTCGGCGGTTTCACCAACACCTTCCAGATCGGCGGCGTGGACCTCTCCGTGATGCTCTACTACTCGATCGGCGGCCTGATGTACGACACCGACTACTCCCAGATGGCGGCCTACCGCCAGGGCTTCCAGCTCCATCCGGACCTGATGAATGCCTGGACGCCGGAAAACCCGACCTCCACCATTCCGAGAATCAACCGGAACACGGTGGACGTGTTCTCCACCAAGTACTTGTTTGACAATACCTTCCTCCGCCTGAGGAACGTGACGCTTGGATATACCTTCCCGAAGCGTCTGATGAACAAGGTGGGCATCGACGTACTCCGTCTCTATGTACAGGGGGACAACCTCCTGACCTTCGGCAGCGCCGCCAAGCGCGGCACCGATCCCGAGCAGAGCGTCTCCGGTACCACCGGCAACCGCTTCCCGACCACCAAGAATGTTTCCTTCGGCGTTCAAATCACTTTATAGGAGGACCAACGTATGAAAAAGATATTGATTTGGGCCCTTGCGGCCATCGCCACTCTTTCCGTCGTCTCCTGCAAGGACTTCCTGGAAACCAACCCGACGAGCTCCGTCTCCGACAACCAGGTCTTCACGTCCGTCCAGGGCGCGAACGCGGCCCTGAACGGCTGCTACAACCTGCTGCACTTCAATGACGAGAACTACGGCCGCGGCGACGTCTCGGGCTATATCAGCCAGATCTGCACCTTCGACACCACGGGCGAGGACATCATCGTCAACGGCGGCTGGTACGGCTACGACTACAATTACTGGGGCCACCAGCGGGGTGACATCTTCAAGACCTACACCCTGTGGAACTACTACTATGTGCTCATCAACAACCTGAACAGCGTGATCAAGTACACGCCCGAGATCGAGGGTGCCTCCGAAGCCGATGTGAACGCGATCGTCGGCCAGGCCCTGACGATGCGCGGCTGGTCCTACTTCATGCTTGCCCAGCTGTTCCAGCACACCTATCAGCTTTCCCACCCGCGGAACATGCCCGGCGTGCCCATCTACACCGAGCCCACCACGGATGAAACCGAGGGTGCTCCGCGCGGCACCATCGACGACACCTACGACCAGATCCTGAAGGACCTGACCGAGGCCGAGACGAAGCTTGCCGGTTACAACCGCCTGGCGAAGAATCACGTCGACCAGTCCGTGTGCCAGGGCATCCTGGCCCGTGTCTATCTGGTGATGCAGAATTGGAACAAGGCGGCCGAATATGCGGCCAAGGCCCGTGCGAATTATCCGCTTACGACCAATGCGGAGTTCACGTCCGGTTTCAACGACATCAACACCCCGTCCTGGATGTGGGGTCTGATGCAGGACAAGGAGAACAAGCTCTACGGCAACGGCGACTACGGTCCGTTCGCCCTGTGGGCCAACTGGGTCACCCGCAACGGCGGCGACCTGTGGTCCTTCAACTGCTTCTTCCTGCCGGACGCCTTCGTAGACCTGTTCGAGGACGGTGATATCCGGAAGGCCCAGATGTTCTTCCGCGCCGACCAGGGCAACGGCCTCTGGTGCTCCTCCAAGTTCTATGACAATCTGGACCTCACCGGCTCCTTCGTCTACATGCGTGCGGAGGAGATGCTCCTCATCGAGGCCGAGGCCAAGGCCCACAGCGGCGACCAGACGGGTGCGCTCGCCCTGCTGAACCAGCTGCAGTCCATGCGTGGCGCCACGCCTACGGTGAAGACTGGTGACGCCCTTGTGGAGGACATCCTCCTGGAGCGCCGCAAGGAACTCTATGGCGAGGGCTTTGCCTGGCTGGACATCGTCCGCAACTGCAAGCCGCTTGTCCGGGAAGGCAACCATGCCGACTACAGCGGCCACACGCCCATCCCGGCCAAGTCCTGGGCCTTCGTGTACCAGATCCCGCAGAGCGAGATCCTGAACAATCCGAACATCAACGGCGAAATCTGGCCCGCCGGTGACCAGAACCCTTTCGCCCAGTATTATGACAACAAAATCCTGGAGTAAGTTATGAGAGCCATCCATACAATCATCCGGACCCTGGCCCTCGCGGCCGTCCTGCTTCCGCTGGCTTCCTGCGTGGAGAAAGAAGTGCAGCTGCCGGCGCTCTCCCAGCCGGGAAACATCAGTTACGAGGCGGACTTCGGCTCGCTGAGCCTGACCTGGGCTCCGGTCGACAATGCCGCCCAGTACTTATACAAGCTGGAAAACGCCCTGGGCTATACCGTGACCAAGGGTACCACGAAGAACACCTACGTCACCATTGGCTCCCTGCAGCCCGCCACCACCTACACGGTGCGGATCAAGGCGATTCCCGCCGGTGTTGACGCGAACACCTACGCAGCCTCCGACTTCTATGTCACCGAGGCGACGACTGCGGCTCCGAAGTCCTACGACTTCGAGTGGTCCTATCCCGCCACGATCTGGTGGTACTATGACACGGATGTCTATCGCGAGACCAAGGGCAAGACCACCTTCGGCTACGACAAGACCCTGAAAGCCTATGTCATCCAGGCCTGGGCCGGCGTCATGGGCATGGACATCGTCTTCACCCTGTCCGACAGCGGCGAGTGGCTGATCAACTACGCCGAGTCCACCGCCTATACGGGCGGTCCGGACAGCAACATGGCCGTGGGCCTGGCCCATGGTATCGGCGGAACCTCCGCAGCCAATTGCTGGTTCTATACGAACAACACCGGCAGTTCCCTGGAACTCAGTTCCACGGGTGGCCGTGGCTATGCCTGGATGTTCAACCCGGACGGCAACTGGACGGGTTACTGCGTAGAGTTCGGCGAATACACGCCGGATCCGCCGGCACCTTTCGTCCCGGTGGCCGATGCGGAGGAGTCCTGGTCCAAGCAGGCGACGGCGACCTTCGACGGCGAAGAGCTGGGTACGGCGACCGTCACCTTCGATGCCGAGACCGGCCTCTATACCGTGGAGGACTGGTACGGCGTGGCGGGCCATGGGATCGCTTTCACGCGTGATGCCGAAACCGGCAACTGGATTATGGTCCCCGAACGCTCTTCCGCCTATATCGACGGTCCTTACGAGGGAACCGGCCTGTACGAACTGTCCCATGGCTTGATCGGCAAGGGCATGGCTTCCACGCTGCTGCTCGATCCTTCGGACAGCGGTTACGAAGGCGACGGCAAGAACGGAGAACTGTGGACCAGGGTCACGGATCCGTCCGGAAAGACGGCCTACTACTCCCTGACCTGGGTGACCGACATGACCCCGTTCAAGTGGACCTGCGACATCTATGTGGGCGGGAACTACCTGGCCCAGGGCACGATCGCCTATGACGCGGAGAGCGGCGAGTACACGATCGATTCCTGGCACGGCGTGCCGGGTTACGGCATCGTGTTCACCCTCGAAAACGGTGAATGGAAGATTGATTACGAAAAATCCACCGCCTACCTGAGCGGCCCGGACGGCAATACGGCCCTGGGCCTGGCCCATGGTATCGAAGGCGCGGCCCTGGCCAACTGCTGGTTCTACGAGAACAACACGGGCAGCTGGGTCTCCGGCGACAGCTCGGCGGGCAACGCCGGCTGCTGGATGTACTGCTACGACGGCAACTGGGCCGAGTACCGTGTCGAATGGAAGGAAGGCAGCTGGAGTGCCGATGCCGTCATCTCCGAATGGGGCGGAGAGGTCCCGGACTACACGGAACTGGGTACGGCCACGATTTCCTATGACATCGAAACCGGCCAGTACACCATCTCCAACTGGCTCGGGGCCGAAGGCTATTCCATCGTCTTCACGCTTGTGGACGGTGCCTGGCTGCTGGATTGGGAACACTCCAACGCCGCGCAGGGCGAGCCTGATGCGAACCAGGCCGTGAGCCTCCTGCATGGCCGCACCGACGGCAAGCAGGCTAACTGCTGGTACTGGATGAACGGCAACTACAGCTGGTTCGAAGGCGGCCCCGTGGCCGGCAACACCGGCTGCTGGCTCCGCGACCACAACAACGCCTGGACGGAATACCGCATTACCTGGTAAACACCCTCCCTGCCTGTTCAATGATGGAGGTGTCCCTTGCGCGGGGACACCTCCTGCGTTTTACCCCGGTTTTTGTCGGAGATGTCCCCGTTTCAGGGACACCTCCGGCAGTCGGGGTTGCTCCTCCGCGAAATTCTTGCTACATTTGTACAAATATCGACATGAATATGAAACGATTCTTTGCTATCCTGGCGGCTTTGAGCCTGACGCTGACCGCCGCGGCCGACGAGGGGATGTGGCTCCTGCCGCTCCTGCAGAAGATGAACGGCAAGGCCCTCCACGATGCCGGCTGCAAGCTTTCGATGGATGACATCTACAGCATCAACCATTCTTCGCTGAAGGACAATATCGTCCATTTCGGCGGCGGCTGCACGGGCGAGATCATCTCCGCCGAAGGCCTTATCGTCACCAACCACCACTGCGGCTACAGCAGCATCCAGGCCTTGTCCACCGATGAGCACAACTACCTGATGGACGGCTATTGGGCGATGACCCGCGAGGCGGAACTTCCCGCCAAAGGCCTCAGTGTCACCTTCCTCCAATCGATGACCGACGTCACGGACGTACTGGCGAAGGCTGAGAAGAAGATCGCGAAGAAGGAAAGCGACCCCGCCAAGGTGGATTCCCTGATGCAGATCGAGCGCAAGGCCCTCCTCGACAAGGCGCTCAAGGGCAACAAGAATTGCAAGGCCACCTTCACCACCTTCTACAACGACAATTACACGTACATCATCGTCACCAAGACGTATACGGACGTCCGCTTCGTCGGCGCCCCGCCGGCATCGGTGGGCAAGTTCGGCGGCGAGACCGACAACTGGATGTGGCCCCGTCATACCGGCGACTTCTCCATGTTCCGTGTGTACGCCGGCAAGGATAACGAGCCGGCCGACTACAGCCCGGAAAACCGTCCCTACAAGGCCAAGAACCACCTGAAGATCTCCCTCGACGGCCTTCAGGAAGGGGACTTCGCGATGATCATGGGCTACCCGGGCCGCACCCAGCGGTTCCAGACGGCCGCCCAGCTCAAGCAGATGATCAAGGGGCAGCGGATCGCCATCGATGCCCGCACCGTTCGCCAGGACATCATGTGGGAGGCGATGTGTGCCGACCCTTCCGTGCAGCTCAAGTACGCGAACAAGTATGCCGGTTCCGCCAACGGCTGGAAGAAATGGCAGGGTGAGGAACTCGCTTTCGAGAACCTGGACATCATCGGACGGCAGGAAAAGAAGGAGCGTGACTTCATGGCCTGGGTGAACCAGAAACCCGACCGCCAGAAGGCTTATGGCCAAGCGCTGAAACAGATCGAGGATGCCGTCAATGCTTCCGCCGAGGCCGAAAATGCCGTCACCCTCCTATCCGAAGCGCCTTACCGCATCGAATTGGTGGGCCATGCCGGCCGCCTGACGCAGGCCGTCTCCCGGGGCGGACAGGACCCCAAGGTCCTTGAACAGATCCAGTCCGCCTACCGCGACTATGTCGTGGACCTGGACCGCAAGGAGGCCGTAGCCCTGCTGGACTTTTACCGCCAGCGGGCTGCCGAGGAGGACTATCCGAAGGGACTCGGCCTTGATTTCGAGGACTTTGGCACCATGGACATCCCGGCCTATGTGAACTATCTGTTCGACGAATCGGCCTTCACCTCCTACGATAAGATTGCGGAGCTCGTGAATGCCGGTGACTGGGACAAGGTCTGGGCCGATCCCGCCGTCCGCCTGTTCAACGCCATCATGACCGAGGTGATGGAGCGTTATCCTGCGATGCTGGCTCCCGCCGATGCCATCGACGCCGGCGCCAAGGCCTTCACCGCCGGTCTCCTGGAGTGGGAGAAGGGCAAACCGTCCTATCCGGACGCGAACTCCACGATGCGCCTCACCTACGGCCATGTGCTTCCGTATTCCCCGAAGGACGCCGTCCTGTACAAGCACTATTCCACCGTCAGGGGCGTCCTGGAGAAGGAAGATCCGACGAACCCGGAATTCATTGTCCCTGAGCGCCTCAAGCAGCTTATTGAGAACCAGGCCTTCGGGCGCTATGCCGACCCTTCCGACGGCCTGGTCCACACCTGCTTCCTCACCAACAACGACATCACCGGCGGCAACTCCGGCTCCCCGGTCCTCAACGCCCGCGGCGAACTCATCGGCCTGGCCTTCGACGGCAACTGGGAGTCCATGTCCTCCGACGTGATGTTTGAACCTGACCTCCAGCGCTGCATCTGCGTGGACATCCGCTATGTCCTCTTCCTCACCGAACGCCTTGGCGGCGCCCACCACATCATCCGTGAGCTGGATATCGTACAGCGATAATATGACTGAAAAAGAAGTATTCCAATGGCTGGCGGAGGTGACGCACCCCGCGAAGGATGACAAGGATATCGTCAGCCTCGGGATTGTCGACGAGGTGATCGTGGACGGTGGAAAAGTCATCGTGACACTGGCGTTCGGGAAGCGGCCGGATCCGCTGAAGAATTACCTGGAGGGGGCCGTCAGGGCCGCCATTTACCGGAACGCCCCCGGCGGGACGGAAATCGAGGTGAAGTCTGTCGTGAAGGAGGCGCCGAAGCCCAAGAAGCCGGCGCTGGACCTGAACCTGGACCAGGTGAACGAGGTCGCGCACATCATCGGCGTCGCTTCCGGAAAGGGCGGCGTGGGCAAGTCCACCGTCGCGGTGAACCTGGCCATCGCCCTGGCCCGCCTGGGCTACCGGGTTGGTCTCGCGGATGCCGACGTCTATGGTCCGTCCGTGCCCATCATGACGGCGACCGAGGATGTCCAGCCGGAGGCGGAAGAAGGCGAAGAGGAGGGCAAGGAACTCTTCATCCCGATCGAGAAGTACGGTGTCAAGTGGATGTCCATCGGCTATTTCGCCCAGCCGGGCCAGGCCCTGATCTGGCGCGGTCCGATGGCCTGCAGCGCGTTGAAACAGATGATCCTTCAGGTCAAGTGGGGCCCGCTGGACTACCTTCTCGTGGACATGCCTCCGGGAACCGGCGACATCCATATCTCCCTGGTGAACGACATCCCGATGGAAGGCGCGGTTATCGTCACGACCCCGCAGCCTGTCGCCCTCGCCGACGTGGAAAAGGGCGTGAACATGTTCCAGAACCCCTCCATCAACCGGCCCATCTTCGGCCTGGTGGAGAACATGGCCTGGTTCACGCCGGAGGAACATCCCGACGAGAAATACTACATCTTCGGCAAGGGTGGCGGCGCCGCGATGGCGGAGCGCTTCGGCATCGACCTGCTGGGGCAGATACCGCTCGTCCAGTCCATCCGCGAAGCCGGCGACAACGGCGAACCCGTCGCCCTGGGCACAAGGCCTGACAGCCTCGCGTTCCTGGAACTGGGGAGGAAGCTGGTGGATGCGGTGAACGGGGAATAGCCCTAGTTGCGGACAATCTCCATTTCCCTCTCGCCCTATACCCCTACTGATGGAGATGTCCCCGTTCAAGGGACATCTCCGTCGTTTCACACACAGTAAAGCCGGTGCCCCGGCGCCGAAGGCAACTTATTCCTTGACCAGCACGATCTGGGCCGTGTAGGCCTTGTTGACGGCCCGGATGAAGGTGCGGAAACGGTCGTAGCTGTCGGGCGATTCCCGGAAGGGACGGATGCGGAAATCCTGGAGGACGGTAACCATGCCGCCCTCTTCTTTTGCCTCGACCGTGAGGCTGCCCCATTCCGTGTCCAGGGAGACCGGTGCGGGAAGGCTTTCCACCTGGTAGCCCTCCGGAATATGGAGGCGGATGCGGTCCCGGGAGCGGCTCCCCCGCTTGAACACGAGGTCGTTTTCCCGCTTGGACCGCTGAAGCGCGGCGTTTATCGGGTAGGGATTGGCGGGGACGAAGAGCCGGTCCTTTCCGGTGGTGGCGTATTGACGGGAGTCGAAGGAATAATCGACCTGCATCCAAGGGCAGTAATCCGCCCCGTCATAGTTCCGGAAATTGTCCTGTACGCCGGTGAGGGTGACGGACTGCGGCTGGACGGTCAGGCCGGAGGTGAGTCGGCTGCGGAGCGTCTCGTTCTTCCATTCCCGGATCCCGATCCAGCTTTCCGTATGGTCAAGGTATAAATCTCTCCGGATGGACGCCTTCGCGGAGCCGTCGGCGGAAAGGTCGATGTCCATTTCGGTGAAGACCCGGCTCAGCGAATCCGCATAAGCGCTCACCCGGACCGGGACTCCGCCTTCGGCCGTGACCAGGACAACGTCGTGTCCGGCGACGTCCTCGTGCCGATAGCCCAGCGGAAGGGTCGGATGGGTACATTCCAGCCAGAGGGTGTCTTTCTTTTCCGGAAGGGGAACGCACAGCATCGCATGGTTCATCTGGCCGATCCCGGAATAGCCGGGCAGGAACCGCTCGCGGTTGGTGTTGACGATCGTGTAAAAGGAGGGGATGCCCACGGCGTGAAGCATTGCCTGCATGTAGTTGGAAAGGCCCTTGCAGTCCCCGAAGCCGGACTTGTGCACCTGGGAGGCCGGGAACGGTTTGTAACCGCCGATGCCCAGCTGGATGCTCACATACCGTGTCCGGGCCCGGAGGTCGTCATAGAGGATCCGGATCTTCTCCAGGTCGGTAGGGGCCGATGCCGTCATCTCTTTCAGTCGGGCGATGACGTCTTCCGGAAGGGCTTCCGTCCCTTTCTGGAGCGCATGGCAGAACGCGCCCACATCGGCCCAGGTACCCTGGCTTCCCGAAACACCGGCATAGGAAAAGTCGACGGGACAGGCCATGACAAACGGGACCATCTCCTGCCAGGACGGCATCAGGCTCTCCTCGGTATACCCTTCAAAGACAGGAAAATCCCATTGGTAGGAATCGGTCATGCCCGTTTGCATCCGAAGTTCACCGGCTTTCTCGGTGTAGGTCTTGATCCGCGTTCCGGCCGGGACCTGCAGGGTGTAAGAGGCCTTCTCCACCTTGACTTTTTCTCCGGAAACCGGGAAGAAGGCAGGGAAAGAAGCGATACCTTTCCGGAAGGAAAGCGTGTATTCGTATGTCACCGTGAAAGGATAGGATGCCGTCGGCCTGTAGCCGTTGACAAAGCCGTCCTCGGCCAGGCCGGAGGCGAGGGAGGCGGTCACGAGATCATCCTTTTTGATCCTCACGGGCTTTCCTCCATCCCGCGCGACGGTGCCCTTGAACGAGGCGATTGTGCGGAACTGGTCCGTATACTCCTGGAATACGGCATCTTCCAGGCCGGCGTCGTTGAAGACGCGGACGCTTCTACGCACGGTCAGGCTGGCGGAGGTGGCGGAAGACATCGTGAAGGTCTCGATGTCCTCCAGCACGACGGCGTTGTACTTCTCCTGCGCGGAGAGGAGGCTTTGCCCCAAGAGCAGGAACAGAAGGAGGCGGAATCTCATTGCTTTTTCAGTACAATCATGCTTTTTTCGATGCCGACGGCCGTTTCCCAGAAGAGGCGGAGGTCCGGGTAGGCTTCGGGAAGAATCAGCACCTTGTCCAGGGAGACACGGTAGGCGGCGGTGATGGTGTTTCCGGACTGCTGGACCAGGAATTGGATGCGCCCCCCTACGGTAGGGACACTCAGGTTTGTGTTCTTCGGAAGTTCCTCCACGGTGTAACCGTCCGGTATTTCCAGCGAGAACGAGTAGGCGATGGATTCGGGATAGGGGAAGTCCACGGGCAGTTTCCGCTCCTCCTGGCGGAAGGTTGAGGGGGAGTGGAAGGAGCTCAGGACCGGCCGGATGTACAGCCGGTCGCCCGCGTCGTTGTCCTTTTCAAAATCGTAGGAGACTTCCACGGCGGGGCCATACTCTTTCTTGATCTCGAAACGGGTGATTTCGATATCCTCCTCCGATTCAATGTCTTCGATGAAAGCGTCCTCCGAGTCAAATCCGTTGTAATGGGACTTGATGGCATAGGAGTCCTCCAGGAAGCCTGAAACCGAGGCGCTCCCCGTCAGGGTTCCGTCCGGGGCCATCTGCATCTTGACGATTTCCGCGACCCGGCTCCGCGTCAGTTTGGTCAGGTCCACCCACTCGCCGGGGGAGCCGTCGAAAGGTATCAGCCGCGCATTCTCCACGAGGAAGCGGGGGTCCAGCACGTTCAGGAACGCTTCGTCGCGGGCTGCATCCAGGTACCAGGACTCTCTGCCGTCCGGTGATTTGACACGGAGGATGAACGTGTCGAAGGAGCGCAGGGAGATATGGAAGTCGATCAGCATCCCGCTCGTGCGCAGCTTGACCATCACCGGCTCCGCTGTGTATCCGAGTGCGTTCAGGGCGCTGGCCGTCAGTGCGTTGATGTCCGCGTCGGTGCCGGACCCCTGTTTGAGCACCGTCCGCGCCTCGGCGGGCACCAGGCGGCTGGTGCCATCCCATTTCACCTTTCCGGCGACGTGGTTCCGGACTGCGGCGATGCGGGCGGCGTCACCTTCCACGCCTTCTAGTTCGCTTTCCAGTTCCTTGACATCCCGGAACTTGGATTTGCATACGCGGAAAATGTCCGATTCCCGGATGGCCTTGTCCACGTCGGACCAGTTCATGCTGATGCTCTCGTAGACGGCGCCGGGGATGACCACGCCGGACAAATCGTAACTGATCGCGCTCCGGTACTGTTCCGGGCAGAAGGAGTGGGATTCCGACGGAAGGGCCGGCACATCCACGGCATCATAGATGTCGATGTTCTCCCGGTAGTTCGTCGGACCGGTACCCAGGATCTGGTTGCGTCCGTCCTGCCGGTACCGGGTGGGCACGGCTCCGCGCTGGGTGCGGTTTATGGTCAGAAACTCCGCCGTCCCGACCTCCACGTGCACCATGTTGACGGGAATCGACAGCTGGATATCCACATCGGCAATGTCATAATAGCGGGGAGAGGAGAACTTGTAGTACACCTCGATGACCGACCCCACCTTCACGTTCTCCGCGGAGAAGGAACGCCGGCGGACGTCCTCGGAAAAGACTTCGTCGAAGTCATACTTCCTGGACATCTTCGTCCGCACGACCTTGCCGTTCTCCCGGTTGTATGTTTCCACCTTGACGCCGGAGTACGCCTCTTTCAGGTTGCTGGAACTGATATACCGGAAACTGTAGTCGCCGAATTTCTTGCCTTCCTCCTTGAGCACCTTGATGCGCTCGTGGACGGTGATCTCCTTGCTGAAGTCTCCCGTAATGTGGCTGATGGTCAGGCTCATCGTATATTCCCGGTACAGCATGACCGCCACGGCCGAGGTGTCCGGCGCATAGGTGGTCATGTCGATTTCGGCGTCCGAGATGGCGCCGAATTTCGGATTGACCGGAATGGTCTGGGCTTTCGCCGCGAGGACGAAAGTGAGGATGATAAGGACAGTGGTAAAGATCCGTTTCATTGTCTGCCGATGCTTTTACAAAGAAAGCAATTTAATCGCCGGGAAACAAGGGTAAGGCCGGTTCCAGCTCCTTGACGTGGAAGGATTTCCGGTGCCAGGGCGTATAGCCGTGGCGCCGGATCGCTTCGATGTGCTCCGGGGTGGGGTAGCCCATGTTGCGGTCCCAGCCGTACTGGGGATATTCCTGCGCGAGTTTCCGCATGAATTCGTCCCGGTATGTCTTCGCGAGGATGGAGGCCGCGGCGATGGAGGCGAAGGTGGCGTCGCCGTGGACTACGGTGCGGAAGTCCTTGAAGCCGTAACGTCCGAAGGGACGGAACTTGTTGCCGTCGATGAGGAGGAAATCCGGTGCCGGGTCCAGCTTCAATACCGCCCGCTGCATCCCCGTGACGGAGGCCCAGAGGATGTTGAGCCGGTCGATCTCGTCGGCCTGGACGGCCTCCACGGCCCAGGCGACGGCCTCGGCCTCGATGACGGGCCTCAGCTCCTCGCGCGCCTTTTCGGTCATCTGCTTGGAGTCGTTCAGGAGCGGGTGGTGGAAATCCTCCGGCAGGATGACGGCGGCGGCGTACACCGGTCCGGCGAGGGGGCCTCTTCCGGCCTCGTCGCACCCGGCCTCCAGGCGGCCCGGTTCCTGGCAATTAAGCAGATGGATTTCCTTCATGTAACCAAAGGTACGGATTTTTTATTGTAATTGTACGAAAAATGGCTATCTTTGCGGACTACGCGCGACTTGCGCGTGTAAAGCGCTTAAAAATAATAATCCAATATCATTGCAATGAAAAGCTACACAACTGACAAAATCCGCAACGTGGTCCTCATCGGTGCTTCCCGTTCCGGTAAGACCTCGCTGTCCGAGGCCATGCTCTACGAGGGCAAGGTAATCGACCGCCGTGGCAGTGTCGAAGAGAAGAACACGGTTTCCGACAACACCGAGTTCGAACAGACCAACCAGAAGTCCATCAACGCAACTCCCCTTTACGGCGAGTTCAACGGCTGCAAGATCAACTTCATCGACGCGCCGGGTTCCGATGACTTCAGCGGCGGTGCCCTTTCCGCTTTCAAGGTTGTCGAGAGCGCGATCATGGTCATGAACGGCACGGACGGTGTCGAGGT
>JAEEGI010008576.1_pt1 | contig 22543 bp, 12 predicted proteins | sample 8958751 | NCBI WGS metagenome assembly JAEEGI01 (sample SAMN16246545, study PRJNA631951) | gut metagenome | biome: gut microbiome; feature: rumen; material: KS-attached | host: Bos | place: Iran: Karaj | collected 2018-10 | reverse complement strand
GTTAGCAGCGATAGCCTCGATGGTCAAGTTACCATACCGCTCGGTGTCGTTAAACATGCGGCACGCCTCTCGCACCCGCTGCTCGTTGAGCACCTGCTTGAAACTCTTGCCGTAGCACTCGTTGACGACCTGGGAAACATACTTGTAGTTACTCCCCACTTCTTCGGCCAACGACTGGAGTGAGAAATCAGGTTTACAGACGATGTTCATGTCCTCCATGACACGCTTGATCTGATCAAACAAGCGGTCCTTGCTCTCCTGGTCGAGCATGCCTTGATACTTGGGAGCAGAATCATCGAGGGGTATGTGTTCTTGAGGAACCGATGGGGAAACCGTCTCGCTTGTGCCAAGCAACTGCACGTTCTTCTCATACAGGTGCCTGATGTAGTCTCGCTGCTTGAGGTAACTGCGCACTAACAGCACCAAAGCCGTCAGAATGATGGCAGCGATCAGACTCATCATGAGCAACAATTGATGGGCACGCTCATGCTTGGCACGAATCTGCGCCACCTGCTCGTTGACACGGCGCATCTCGTTAAGGAAACGGGACTTCTCCAAACGCACGGCATGACTCTTATGGATGAATTCCTCCTTTGCTTTGAGATACTTATAGTCAAACTGGTCAGCCTTTTGCTTGTTTCCCATCGCCGTATAGACTTGTGCTATAGTCCGGTAGGTATTGATGAGCTCACTCTGCATTCCCTGTTCCCGGGTGATTGTCTCCATCTCATACAAGCAGGCAAGAGCCTCATCATAGCGTTTCATAGCAGCTAGCACAATTCCCTTTTGCTGTTTGGCCTTGATGATGCACTGCAGGCGGTTGGTGGTGACCTCCTGAGCCTTGAGTTCCATCTGGTTGTAGAATTCCAACGCTTGAGCATATTGTCCCGAGACATAGGCCTCGGTGGCTTGGCAAAACATACGTGTGCACTGCCACATCTCCACGCTATCGGTCAGTTGCAGACGTTTGAAGTGGTCAAGTTCCGGCTTGATTGACTCCATATCCTTCTTGCCGCGCATCATTTCCAACATATTGTAGATACAGGTCACTGCAACGTTCCACTCATTGGACTTGACAGCTTCGGCAAAGGCCATCTTGGTATTATCCAAGGCCTCGGTCAACATAGATTCATCGTCATACAGCTCATTACGGTTTTCAGTGATAGACGCTAAGTTCAGGTAGGCATAAGCACTGAGGTCATCAAATCTGTATTGCTTCGCTATATCCAGAGAGTTGTTGATACACTCATAGGCTTTCTGGTAATCATAATAATAAGTTGCATAGATGTAACCCAGGTTATTCATCGCCATGGCTATCTGGCACATAGCCTTGCTGTCCTCGCTATTCTCCCGTGCCCTGCCAGCCACAATGCTATAGCACACCACAGCGCTATCGACCTGTCCCAAATCCTGCAGAAAATGCTGGCCTCGTCGCATCAGTTCATCGGTAGAGTGGTTTGCCCAACGGTTGTATTGATTGACGTTATAAGCTGCGTGAGCATTCCCTGCCAATGCAAGCACCAGCAGCATCAACAACATGATATAACGCCGTTTAAACCTCATGATAAACATCCAGTATCCTCAATGATAGACTTGTTGCATCTCTCAATTAGACGTAGGATTTGATAGTAGTTATTGAGTAATATTGTAGAATTCCTTTGTGCTGCAAAGGTAGATTTTTTATTAGGAATAAACATTAGATTGATCTAGAAACCATTTTAAATTAACTACTTTCGGTAGGATGGCTATTAACAGATATTCAAACAAAAAGAGAGACTTCTCATCAAGCCTCTCAGTAAGTATCGTGTATTATCGTATGGTCTATTGCTTTTACAGCCTGAAGTTGATGGGCAACACGACGCGGACGGGAACCGCATGATCGCCTACCTTGCCAACGCTCCACTTGGGCATCTTGCTGATGACCCTGATAGCCTCGCGATTCAGGCTCTCGTCACCAGCGCCGCGAATCACACGTGCATCCATGACTTTGCCGTCAATACCCACAATAAACGAGCACAACACACGGCCCTGAACGCGGTTCTTGTAGGCGTGATAGGGATACTCACGGTTCTTGTTGATGAAGTTGATGAGGCCACGCTCACCGCCAGGGAACTGAGGTTGGATGTCCACATAGTCATACTCATAAACCTCCATGTAGGATTGCTTAGACATGGGATTGACGGTAGTCACATGACGCACCTGTGCTACCATGGGCAACACGGTCATCATGGTTAACAGTGTGAGCAATCCTAAGCGTAATTGTCTGAGCATAGGCAATTTAAATTATTCATCAAGTAAGAAATACGGGCGTCTCCCGAACTTTCACCCCGCAAATATAGAGTTACAATTGCAAACCTCAAAATGATTTAATTTAATTTTGCAAACAATTAGCATTGTTTCAGTCTTTTTGGCTAAATTGGCCCCTATATCAAAAAAATTGTAAATATTTTCGGTTTTTTAGTTCTTAGCTGATAGCAAAAATTCAAAAATCGGGAGCACATTCAAAGGTCACCGTTTGGCCAGAGGCCGGATGAATAAACTTTATCGACTGTGCGTGCAACATCAATCGGCTACCGGCTTTGCCATAAAGCCTGTCGCCCACGATAGGACAGTTCAGCCCCATGGGATGCGACGCATGGACCCGCAACTGGTGTGTGCGACCCGTCTGCGGTTCAAACAGGACCCGTGTCATGCCATCCTTACGTTCCAATACACAATAGCGGGTCACAGCCGGCTTGCCGTTTTCATTATCTACCCGTTGGCGCGGCCGATCTTCCACATCAGGCCTGATAGGCAAGTCAATGATACCTTTATCCTGCTGGACGATGCCTTGGAGCAAGGCGATATAGTGTTTCTCGATGGTATGGTTCTCAAATTGCTGCTGCAAAGCCTTGTGGGTCGCTTTGTCCTTGGCAAAAATGACAAGTCCTGATGTTTCCTGATCCAGGCGATGTACCACGATGGGGCCACTAGCTTCGGGGTGAGCGTCCTGATAGCGGGTGAGCAAGCTGTCCTCCAGCAACTTGCCTGGCACGGTCAGCATTCCCGATGGCTTGTTGACGACGGTTAGCCACTGGTCATCATAGACCACATCAAGGTCGGTTCCTTCCATTGGCTGCCCGAGCCGATTCTCCTCCACGTCAAGCCCTTGAAGCATAAAGTCGAGGATGGGTTTGCACTTGCTGCGGCAAGCGGGATAAAAATGACCATGATGCCGCACCTCGCCGACAGGCGATTCCCCCCACCAGAATTCTGCCATACATAGGGGGTGCAAACCGTTGACAAAGGCGTAATTGAGCAATCGCGGGGCACAACACTCCCCTGCCCCAGCAGGGGGCAGGGTGCCCAAAGGCCTGAAGACCTCGACCAAGTCACGTCGCTCACCACGGGCATTGGCCACGATAAAAAGTCGGAATATGCGCTCCTGTAGCGCCTCACTCATGGTCTTGCGACGAGCCTTCAGAAGGTCAATGCGGCGTTGAAAAGCCCCCATTTCATCGGAGATTTCGGCCAATTCCACCTCATGGCGTTGCCTGATTCGCTTCAATTCGGCCTTCTCAAACCGGCTCTGGTTCAAGAGAGCTTCGTGCTCCTCGGGGGAGAAATCTGCGGCCTTACGGCGCTCGTCCCGCTCACGCTTGTGATGTGCCATCATCTCCTTGAAATTGTCGATTTCATCGGCTTTTTTCCGCATGGCATCGGTCAAGTGCTGCTGCAAACGTGCCAATTCCGGGGACGATTCCAACCGTTCCACCTCATGGTTGATGGCGGTGATTTGCGCCTCGCCCTGCTTGAACTCTCCTTGGGGGTCAAGCAGGTCATAGACCGGTGGCACAAAATAGTCATGATGCACCTTGCCTGCCAGATTGCCAGAGAAAGCTGCGAGAAAGCCCAATCGGCCCTCACCATCCTGGGCAACGAGGACTCCCAGCATCTTGCCAGCGCCCAATTCAACGGTCCAATCGGCTCGCGTGGCGACATACCGCTGCACCTGCTCAACCGCCATGAGCGCCAACGGATGCGGCTCATAGCAGAACGGGCAAGTGAATTGCTGCGGCAACTCCAGCTGTGCTGCATCATTCCCCAACAGATGAAATTTGCTCATCATCAAGTGCAAAATTACTATTTTTATCATCCAAAATAGTGAATTAGCACAAGATTTGCAGTATATTTGCAACTTAATAAACCAAATTGCGATGAATCTACCTGCAGACCCGTACATGAAGTCACAGTACGTGAACATGATGCTCAAAGCCAACAATATGGACTTGGAGACCTTCTGCACCAGCGCAAACATCAACATGATTGCGCTGTTGAATGACCTGGGTAGAGCCGGTATCTCTTATGATCCCGCAAAACGACAATTCAAAATATAAAACATATTGCAATGAAATTCATCTCATGGAACGTGAACGGACTGAGGGCCGTGGTGGGTAAAGGCTTTGGTGAAATCTTCAAAGAGCTGGATGCCGACTTCTTCTGCCTGCAGGAAACCAAGATGCAAGCAGGGCAACTGGACCTGGAATTTGAAGGTTACCGCTCCTATTGGAACTATGCCGAGAAGAAAGGCTACTCGGGCACTGCTATCTTTAGCCGACATGAACCGTTGAACGTGACCTACGGCTTGGGGATTGAGGAGCACGACCACGAGGGTCGCGTCATCACGCTGGAAATGCCCGATTTCTATCTCGTGACCTGCTACACGCCCAACAGTCAGGATGAACTGCGCCGCCTGGACTACCGCATGACCTGGGAGGACGCCTTCCGTGCCTACTTGCTGGAACTAGACAAGAAGAAACCCGTCATCGTGTGCGGTGACCTGAATGTGGCTCATCAGGAAATCGACCTCAAGAATCCTAAAACCAACCGCAGAAATGCAGGTTTCACCGATGAAGAACGCGAGAAAATGACCGTTCTGCTCGGCTCTGGTTTCACTGACACTTGGCGTTTCTTCAACCCCGATGTGGCCGATGTCTATTCGTGGTGGAGCTACCGCTTCAAGGCACGCGAGAAGAATGCCGGCTGGCGCATTGACTACTTCCTGGTGAGCAACCGCCTGCAAGAACGCTTGACCGATGCCAAAATCCACACCGAGATCTACGGCAGCGACCACTGTCCCGTCGAGGTGGATATCAATTTTCAGTAAATCAAAAGAGGCCATCGCCCTTTAAACTCTAAACATTAAACTCTATACTTACATGCCACAGACAGTACAGAAGAAATATGACTTTGACCGCGTGGTCAGGATGGTGTTGACCGTCCTCACTATCGCTGTTGGCGTGTGGCTCGTCAACTACCTGAGCCCAGTACTGATGCCTTTTGTCGTTGGCTTTATTCTAGCCTATATCATTGAGCCGCTGGTGGAGTGGCTGCAACGCAAGATGCGCATCAAGGCACGCGGGATTGCTGTCGTGCTCGCCCTGATTATCGTCATTGCAGTGATTACGGGTTTGTGCTGGCTCGTTATCCCTTACCTGATTGACGAGTTCGGCGCGATGTCCAAGCAACTTGCCGCCTATGCCAAATCCTCACTCAGGATTCCGTATGTCCCCTCCGAAATCAACGAGTTCATCCAACGCTACATTGATTTAGAGAAGCTCAATGAGCTCTTCTCCAAACAACAGTGGATGGATCTTATCAATAAGGCCGCCTCGGGTGCATGGTCGGTAGTTGGCGGAACGATGAGCGTCATCTTCAGCATCGTGTCGTGGTTTATCGTGCTGTTGTACATGTTCTTCATTCTGCTGGATTTCAACAAGTTGTCGCGCGCCTTCAAGGCTGCTATTCCTGCACGCTATCGTCGCATGGCACTGCGCATCTTCGGTGACGTTGCCGACACCATGAGCCGCTACTTCCGCGGTCAGGCGGCCGTATCCTTCTTTGTGGGCGTAATCTTTGCCATCGAGTTCTACATCATCGGTCTGCCGATGGCGATTGCCTTCGGTCTGTTTGTAGGACTATTGAACATGGTGCCTTATCTCCAGCTCATCTCCATCCCCATTGCCGCCTTCCTGTGCCTGGTGGCTACAGCGGCTACGGGAGGCAGTTTCTGGGTGATGTTCGGCTGGGTCATCCTGGCTTACATCATCTGTCAAGTCATCCAGGATATGGTGCTCATCCCCACCATCATGAAGAACCAAATGGGCTTGAATCCCGCCATCATCTTCCTGTCATTGTCGTTGTGGGTCTATGTGATGGGCTTTATCGGACTGATTATCGGTCTGCCATTGACGACGCTCATCATCAGCTACTACTGCGAGTTTGTGCTCCATCAGCCCAATCCGCTGAACAAGAGCAAGAAAAAAGAGGTCCAAGACAAGAATGCTCCGCTGGCGCTGACTTCATCCTTCATCAGCAAGTATCACAACGAGAACCATCAGGATAAACACTAAATCAAGCGACAGTTTTTCAACCTCAAATAGCTAATGGCCATAAGCCAAGAGCTAATAGCTAAACATGGACAAGACGTTGATTGTCATCACGGGGCCCACGGGCGTGGGCAAGACGGCGGCAGCCATCCAATTGGCGCAGCAGCTGCACTGTGACATCATCAACGCCGACTCCCGACAGATCTACCGTGGTATCCCCATCTGCACTGCGGCCCCAACACCCGAAGAACTAGCGGCAGTGCCTCATCACTTTGTGGCATTCAAGGACTTGGATGAGAATTATAGCGCAGCACAGTTTGAAAATGATGTCATGACCTTGCTTCCCACGCTGTGGCAACAGGGTGACTATGCTGTACTGTGTGGCGGGTCGATGCTCTATGTGGACGCCGTGTGCCGCGGCATTGACCAGTTGCCTGACATCTCGCCAGAGGTGCGCTCGGCAGTCAAGGAGAAACTAGCCAACGAGGGACTGGAGAGCCTCATGAAGGAATTGGAGCAGTTAGACCCGCAGTATGCCGCGACAATTGACCTCAAGAACACCAGCCGCGTCTGCCACGGTGTGGAAATCTGCCGACAGGCGGGTATACCCTACTCCACCCTGCGCACCGGCACCACCAAGCAGCGTGATTTCCGCATCATCAAGTTGGCGCTCAACATCGAGCGCGAGCAACTGTTTGCCCGCATCAACCAGCGCGTGGACCGCATGATTGAGATGGGACTGGAGCAGGAAGCCCGCTCGGTCTATCACCTGCGTCACCTCAACTCGTTGAATACCGTAGGCATGAAGGAGATGTTCGCCATCTTTGACGGCACGATGGACCGCCACACGGCCATCGAACGCATGAAGAAAAACACCCGCGTGTATGCCAAGAAACAACTCACCTGGTACCGCCGTGACCCCAACATCACCTGGGTCACCCCCGACGACGCTGTCACCACAGCCCTTCACATGCTAAAATGACTAGTAGAGACACAAAATCTTGCATCTCCAGGACAGTATTTTGATAATGCCTAACAATGGGAGACGCAAGATTTTGCGTCTCTACAGGCCTCAGCAGGCTAACCTGTTGAGCTCAAGAGGATATTCTCATCGAACTCACATTAATATAGATATTCCTATTGGTCAGTCGAGAAGTTGGGCGATGGTGTCCTTGACACGGCGGGCGGTGGTGTAGTCGAGGGCGGCTTCGTTGGCACCTGGGCGACCCATATAGAGGTTAGGATTGACGTATTGCATTGCGCTGAGTTGCTGCTCGCGAGCCGAGAAATGGAACTCGTGCAAACCTGTTGCCTCTTGCAACTGGCGGATGTTCTGCTCGGTCACGCCGCTGCCAGCCATGAGAATAATGCGACCAGCCGCCTGTCGGTTGAGACGAGCCAAGAGGTCTGCACCCTGGATGGCCTTGGGTTGCTGTCCCGAGGTGAGAATACGGTCAAAACCGAGGTCAATAACCGTTTCCAAGGCCTGTTCGGGATTGGCGGCGCGGTCAAAGGCCCGATGGCAGGTCACACTCATGCCCTTGCTGCACTCCATCAGGTAACGGTTCTTCTCGATGTCAAAAGTACCGTCAGCATTCAGGCAACCGAACACCACGCCATCCACGCCCAAGTCGCGGCACACGGCAATGTCGGCTGCCATGCGCTCCACTTCCAGGTCGGTATATAGAAAGTCACCACCACGGGGACGGATAATCACGTGCAGGCGCGTCGTGGTCAACACACGCCGTGCCACCTTGATTTCGCCATAACTGGGCGTCGTTCCGCCCTCGGGGATGCCGGCACACAGTTCCACACGGTCGGCTCCCCCCTCTTGTGCCGCAATGCAGGATTCCACCCCATTGGCGCACACTTCTACCATAAATTCTTCTCTCTTCATATCTCCATCAAATTAGTGCAAAATGGCACATACCCATTTCTATTTTAAACGATTGATGACTTGGTTACTTCCTGGTGATGCTTGTGAGCCACTCGGCAATGTCGGTAATTACCTGGGGAGCCAGGGTCTCCTGAATAGTAGCATAGTTGGAGCTGCTTTTCCAGTCGGCACAGGTCTGGAACATGTGATTCAGACCCTCATAGGGCTTTACGGTGGCATGAGGCACTAGGCGAGCGATAGCATTGAGGTTATCTTCGCAGGCCACTTGACTGTCAAGCGTGCCGTTGATAGCAAGCATCGGACACTTGATGTGCTTGAGGTAGTCGGTGGGATCATACTGAACCAAGTATCGTTGGCTGGGCGATATCCATAATTTAATCATTGACTCATAGAGTTGATTCTTCATGGGCTCGTAGTTTTTCATTGACTCGTGGAACGCTTTTTTCATTGACTCGTAGAGTTCTTCATTCATCGGCTCGTTGAATTCTTTATTCATTGAATCGTAGATTTGCTGTACTAGGCTTGAGTCTGGGGCAAAAATATGGCTCATTAGTTGTGAGTCATTCTCATCAATAAATTCCCTTAACTTCTGACAAACCGTAGCTGAATCAGTTGGCTCGCTCAGGATTTCCAATATACGGTCATTGAGTTGCATTGCCGCTTCATTCGGTTCAATACCCAATGTTGAAGGAATCATCCGCTTCTGCTTTTTTGCCATCTCCAGCCCAGTGGTCCCGACACCTGCCATCGAAACAATAAAAGCTACTTCATCAGGATAGTTAGCAGCATTTATTATAGCGATGCAACCACCCTCGCTATGGCCCAAAATGCCCACCTGCGAAGCATCCACCTCGGGGCGTGACATCAGATAGCGTAAACCAGCCATAGCATCCTCGGCCAAGTCCTTGGTAGAGGTGGATAACAACATATTAATATTAATTGAATCTCCTACACTGCGTTTGTCATAGCGCAACACCGCAAAACCTTGCCTGCACAGGGCATCAGCAAGCAAGAGGAACGGTTTGTGGCGGAACATGTTCTCATCGCGGTCAAGTTCTCCAGTTCCATGTACAAACACAACGGCAGGAAAATGGTTGCCTTCGTTTGGCAGGGACAAGGTACCCACCAGCCTGATATCACCGTTGTTGAAAGTCACTTCCTCGCTATGGTAGGGCTTATTGTTGTCGGCCTCAATGGCGGCTTCCTGAGGGCGGTCAGTTCCTCTGTTGCCCCTCACCAAATTCATGGGCAAATCCATTCCCATAAAAGAGAATGAACCATGAATCGTATCACCCACCAGTGTACCCCGAAGTTTTAGAGTTCCTAGATATTCTATGGTCAACTCATTGCCGATAATGGTCGCCGGAAACTCCAAATGCTTCATTTCCTGCATAGTCGAATCTGACCTAAATGGCTTAACCAGATCTGACGGATCCCAAATAACAGAGACGCTGTCATCGGTCTGATGGATATTGAACTTTAAGGTTCTTGAATAGGGACCAGCTTCTAAGGCGCCAGTCCATGAGCCGTTAAAGTCTTGGCCGTTGGCTGTGCTAGCGAAAGCTGCAACAACCATCACAATCAAGCCCAACATTGCCTTATAAGTAAAACTCTTCATAATCTATCATCTTGATTGGTTAAACATTTCTTGTTTGCTCTTTTTGCCCATTAGACGCAAGAAGTATCCTATTTGCTACACAAAAAACAAAGATGTTTAAGAAAAACAAATGGCCATGAATTGTCACGTGATGATGAAACAATTCGCGGCCATTCGTTATCCATCAAATCCCCTACTGCAAGAGAATCATGTCGATGAGTGCATTGATGTCGGCAATGTTGATCTCACCGTCACCGTTCACGTCGGCAGCAGGCAACGTGTCAACTGTCAAGATAGTGTCGATGACCGTGTTGACATCTGCAACATTGATTTCACCGTCGCTGTTCACGTCTCCGATGGCCGATTCGGTATGATAGAGGGCAAAGTCATCAATATAGGTAGCTGCAGAGCCGGCTATCATGGCGACACGGAAGATGGCAGGCTGGGCGGCAGTCAGATGAAGCATCCACATGGCGTTGACTGTGCTCTTCTCGGGCACGTCAATGGCTTCGCGGTCATCAATATCATAAGCCCTCTGCCACGAATTGCCACCATCAAGTGAATACTCCAGCGTGTACTTGGCTGCACTGGCCGATTGGTTGAAGATGTTCGCCTGAGCCATAAAGAAGTTGCCACGAAGGGGCTGATCGTTGCAGAACGAGCTGGCCTTCTTCATCATGATAGAGTGTTCACCGTTGCAGCGGCCCTCTCCTGGTGCACGAACGCCGCACTTAGTAAAGTTCCATGTAGTAAACTGGCCCTCGACACGTTTAGCGTTTGTGCTGCTGTTGGCTTCCATCGACTCAAAGTCCTCGGCAAGTTCGTTGCAGATCGGCAGAACAAAGACGGGCACCTTGAATTCGGTACTGCCACTGTACCAATCTTCCATAAAGAGCAAATCATTACCACTCTCGTCTTTCAGTACCAAGTCATAGCGTCCCCACTCGGCGGGGGCAGTAATCTGCATCGGATAGTTCTTCACCGTATTGCTGGGAATCATTACCTCGCACATTTCACTGGTAGTCACTTCGCTGCCATCCCGCATCATTGCCAGATAAACATTACCCACCGGGCCATCCTCATTATACCAAACATTATAGGTCAAGTTGACACCCACATCTAACGTCTCGTTGACCGTGATGCCACCAGGCACGACAAACGAATCCACTGTGTAGGTGTTAGACAAGAAGCAATCCTTCAGATAGGCCACGCCATTGCTCACCAGCATTTTGACATACAACTCCTTGCCGCTGAAATCCAGCACTTTCTGGTCATAGTGCTCACCTCCATCGATGGAATAAGCCAACTTGATTTTATACTCACCTTCCTCCAGCGAGTTCAACACATCAAGGTACAGATATTGTCCTGAAGACCACCAACGGTCATCCAGGTATTTCTTGTAATCAAAGCGCAGATTCTGACGTTCCACACCGTTCTCGTCAAAGACACCTAAAGACATCGGAATCAAGGCATAGTATATCTTACGATTGTCTCGCTGATCGTAACCTGCCGTATCCAACATATTGCCCACAGCAGTGAAGTTATCCATATTCATGATGATTGTGCTACCCAACGACACCGATGGTGTCTTGGGCACCAACTGGCTGCGAATGTAAAGGACCTTATTGACGTCATCATTCTGAGTCTCGGGAACAAGACCGAGAACAGCATCCTGCATATACTCGAAATTATATTTTCCAGGAATAAGAAGCCAACAGAGGAAATAGCCGTCATAGGCACCGCCCCAACCCCAATTGACATGATAATAGCCATCGGTGTTAAAGCCATCGAACACAAAAGCATGTCCACCAGAATCCTGACCTGAAAAATCATAGCCACAATAGACGATAGGCCTACGTGCGCTGAGTTCATCCATCAGCATCTGGTCCCACTCAGCTGCGTTAAAGTAGTCACGTTCAACTAGATAACAGTTGTCACCATACTTAAAATAACGCTTCATCGCATTCATAGCGGCGCGCTCAGAAGCGCCACTGCTGCTGCCATAGCCCATATCCATCGAAATGCCCACATCTGACATCAGCTTGGCTACAGCCTCACAGGACTCGGGACTGCTGCTGGAATCATAGCTGTCGAGCATCAAATCCCAGCGGTAGTGTGACTGGCTGAAGTCGGCACTGAGTTCAGTGACGGTCATGTCATTCACATTGCAGACGTAGGAATGGCTTCCCTGACCGACCGAGGGCCACTGGTGATAATTCATCACCTGGGCAAAGGCGGTAGCCACACACCCTGTCACGGCACGGTTGGTAACTCCATTGCCATCGGTATAGGTCGGGCAAAGGTCATTGTACGGAGCACTCTGATCCCAAAGGGTAGTCATGAGAGGAGCGACAGCCGCAGCCCGCTTGACAGGCTGGTAAGCCACCACGTCCTCATGTGACTGCATGAATGCGATTTGCCTGTTCATCTCGTTCATCCAGTACTGCACTGATGAAGGCAAAGCGGAAGTTGAAAAATCTCCCCTATCGCCATAGCCCAACACTTGTGGCAAGCGGTCATCTCCGGCAACAACGACAAAGCCGCCATTACGGCCACGATCATAGATATAAAAACGATCATTCTCGGCAGTATAAGCAAGATGTACCCCTGAAGGAGTAGCAGGCGCCATCATCCGCGATGACTTGGATGAAAAGAAATCGACAGCCACTTGGCGGGCTTCTGCCTCGTTGATTGAAGCCGCTTGCAGGCTGTAAAACGTTGCCATCGCAATGGCTAAGATGAATAGTATTCGCTTCATAGTCTGAATTCAAATAAATGTCCTAAGGTCAAATAATGGCGCAAAGGTAGTAAAAACAATTCAAAAAGCCCTCTCATGAGAGGATGATGTCAATGACGGCATTAATATCTGCAATATTGATTTCGCCGTCCCCATTCACATCGGCAACAGGCAGCAAGGCACCCGACACAATCACATCGATGACGGCGTTGACATCGGCGATGTTCACCTCGCCATCAATATTCACGTCGCCAGCGAGCGGCGGGTGCTCGTCAGGCGGCATATTGGCATAGACGAGTTCCATGCCAGGAATCTGCAGGCTATATTGGCTTCCAGTGGTTACGGAATTATAGGTGATGTAGTAATACACCAGATGCAGTGGGAAATTTCCCAAGTCGGCAGCATCGCACAAGCTGTTGACAGGGGCATCTATCGTAATCTCGTCATTGGTCCCCTCTATGGGAAGCTCGGCTGTAACACGCTCTCCGTAGGCTGTCTCAACCAGTATCTTGACTGACTTGAGCTGAATGCCACCAGGTCTCATTCTCAGGCGCAAGGTATCGGGCAGTCCCCACATCTGCACCGGCTTGGCAATCTTAATGTAAGGATTACGGGACGACGAGCCAGTGAAGTCTATCTGCATGCCATTGCCAAGTGCTGTTACCACCCTATCCTTGCCGCCGCTCTGGGTAATCTCCCATGTGGCGGGGTCGATGGGTGCATTCTCTATTGTGGTTATGTGCCCTGTAGGGTTCTCGACACGGACCAGCAGAGAATCGGCAAGCAGGGGATGGCTTGAGCCGACAAAGGTCTGACCATCGGCGACAGCAGTGATAACACCCTGTTCGTCAACCGTGCACACCTCTTCATTGGACGAAGCCCAAGCCACTACCGAAGGGTCCACCTTGTCCAATCCATAGCCGCTGATGCCGTTGATGTTGATGGCATAGGGATGAAAACGGTCAAGCACCACACTGTCGCTTACCAGTTGCCACTGTGCCTCCATGATGGTGACAGGCTGTGCGGCAGTGACGCCATTGTAGGAGACATAGAGGTTACCCGTGGCAGGTGTTGACACCGCATGGAAGTTGCCCTGTTCATCAAAGTAACCTACCTGCTCGTCACATGAGAAAGTGCAGCCCTGCAGGTTACGCGTCTTCAAGACGCCATACTGGTTATAGCCCCACACGTCAAATGCCGTGGTCGCCGAAATCGACAGGTTGTAACAACGAGGCTCAAAACTGATGATGCCTATCTCGTCGTCCTCGGGGGCCTTAGATACAAACAAGCAACCGTTTCCCACGGCACGCACGGGCCCATCACTGGGATGATTTAGCACCTCGTCATTGACCAGGATGCACGATGAACCACCACCATCCAGGTTCACGGCATTGACGGCACCCAAAGCTTCGAAGATACCTTTCATCTCATAGAGTTTCACACCGATTGACGACATGTGACGACCATCTACCACGACAAAGTAGAGTCGTGTGCTGTCGGCATTAAAACCGATGGCCGTGCGGGGATGGCGCTCGGCCCAGTCATCCATGAACTGGCCGTTCTGCATGATGATATGGTCGCTGCCACCGATGAGTTGTTGTATCTTCACATCTTGCGGGCCGTTGTTGAGCGTTTGTCGGAAACTGATGTCCATCTGGTCGCCCACGTTCATCCATTCGGTCTGATTGGCGTAGGTACCCTTGAGCCACAAGATGGCCTTTCCGTCGGGGATGGTTCTTGAACCTTGGGCATCGAAGATGTCCTCAATGACGCAGTGCTCCACGCCGATGGCATTCCAGCGGAATTCACCCTCGGCGGGACGAAGCAGCACCATCTTACCCGAGTTGGAGCCGTCATAGGTCTTAGGGCCGTAGCTGCGGGTAAAGAGGAAGGACTGGTTGGCGGCAATGTTCTCGTAACCATAACGCATGCGGTTCACCAGATTGAGCGAAAACGAATGGTCGCCACTGGTTACCGTACCAGAAAATGTCAAACGATCAATATAGGGACGGTTGTCATCATCCAACACCAGACACGCGCGATTGTGGCTACTCAGCACCAGTTCATCGTTGCGCACCTGCCCGCTTAGGGGAAGGCCCACCTCGTTGGACGGTGCCGTCATGAAGAAGTCGCCGTTCATAGCACCCACCACTTCATGGCCGGGACGGTTGTTGCGTATCGCCATATTGACGGGTGTCTCACTACCCACCGACTTATCGGCGCCCAAGCAGGTTTCCATCATGATATAGGGGTTGGTCAAGTCCATCTCGACCACGCTTATCTTGAGCGGCAACGCCGGGATGTCATATTTGGCAGCCGTCACACCCGGTCCTGCCAGATGCGGGAAGATGAGCGTGTCCACATCGTAGGCCTTGTCACCAATCACCCACTGGTCACGGGCAGTGCCTGCTGCCGTTGCCAGCAGCAGGACAAAGACCGTTAAAAAGAACTTTTTTCTCATGCTTTCAATATCAAATCTAACACAGCATTGACATCGGCAATATTCACCTCGCCATCACCGTTCACATCTCCGGCAACCGTAGTCTTACCCGACAGAATCAGGTCAATCACGGCATTGACGTCGGCAATGTTCACCTCGCCGTCACCATTCACGTCACCAGGTTTACCCTGGGGCTCCTCGCCAGCACTCACGTTGCGGCCGATTTTATAGACTGCCATGCCGTTATAGGCCTTGAAGGTGAGCAGCGTCACTTCCTCATAGCCCTCGTCATCAACACTATAGTCCACAGCAAAGCAATGTACGCGCAGGCCGCTGTCGTTCACCTTACCCAGACTGTCGGCCGGAATCTTCCAGTACTTGGTCATGCCGCCCAGGGACTGTCCCTCGCCCAACTCACAGATGTTGGCCTGGCAACCGTGCCCGTTACCGTTCATATCGGCATTGACATACACGAGGAAGTCACGACCTTCCAGCTTAAACTCGATGCAACCGTTGGGCTGGGACTGGGGCCACAATTCAGGATCGGTATCTTCAAACGAATCAATGACCGAACCCGAGAAGTCATACACCACCGGTGCCGTGTCAAAGCAGTCGATATAGAACATCTCACCGCTGTAGCGCGAGTCCTCGTCGGGACCCTCAATCATCTTGATGACAGGAGCCAGGGAGAAGCCCGTCTTGGTCTCGGGGTAGAAATTGATAACGTCCATATAGGGATCACCATCAAAGCCGCCTTCCCATTCACCGCCCTGGTCGGCATGCATGCGGTACAAGGTGGGGAAACCTGGGTCGGCTGTTGAACCAGACACCGTCATGATGTTACACTCGGCCTCCTCAAGCGTCAGGTCACCAATGATGTCCAGATAGTCGGTTCGTTGGGGTGCGTCACCTTTATCCATTTCAACTACCAGGGTCAACTCGCCCGTCTCGGTATCTACCAGATAAACAGGCACATACTGCTGAGCCGTGCTTGTCATGGGAGCCACCCAGATGTGGTGGAAACTGTCCCTGCCGATGCTTGCTACACCCAGGAAACGGCCATAGGGCTGACCGTCAAGATATAGAGGCAAGTCCTCAAGCTGATGACCATCGGCCACCGAGAAACGGTGAATGACCGACTGGGAAATGGTATCATTGCCGATAATGACTGCCTTTTCCTCGCTTCGTGCCACATAGATGATGCCTTGGTCCATCGTCGCAGTGCGGGCACGCTGGTTGCAGATGACATTTTCCGTATAATCGGTACCGCAATGTACGCGGTCAAAGATCCATTGATTCACGATTTTGATGCCGTTCACTTCGGGATAGGTCTGACCATCGGTCTTGGCCATCATACTCAAAGCAGCGACAAGCATTGTGACAGAAAGAAGTAATAATTTTTTCATTGCAGTGAAGAATTTTGGATTTATCGTTGTTGATTTAAAAACGCCCACGGATTGACGCGGATGTGGTGTACACCCCGGGCAATCCGCGGGCAATAGTATTATCATGCCACTCTCAGGCGGCAGTCATGTCAAGCGTTCAGAATGATGTCAAGGACGGCATTGACATCGGCGATGTTCACCTCGCCGTCACCGTTCACGTCGCCCGAAGCCGAAACAACGTTTGACAGAATCATATCGATTACAGCATTGACGTCGGCGATATTCACCTCACCGTCACCGTTTACATCACCAGGCTTACTGGGCTGCGGCTCGTCGCCAAAGACGTTGCTGCCAATCTTGTAAACGGCCATACCGTTATAGCACTTGAAGATGAACAGGGTCACTTCCTCGTTACCCTCGGCATCAACGCCATACTCAACGTTCATGCTCTGTACACGTGTACCGCCATCGCTCACGGCACCCAACTCATCAGGTACCATCCAGTAGCGTTGCATGCCTTCAAGGGTCATGCCCTCACCCAACTCACAGATGTAAACCTGGCAAGCCTTATTGACCATGGTTGCCTCATCCACACCGGTATATTGGGCTGCAACAAAGACGATGAAGTTGCGGCCATCAAGGGTGAACTCACACACACCGTTAGCACCAACGTCCATGGGCCAGAATGCAGGATCCACATTCTCGAAATCCTCCACCTTGTTGCCTGTCACATCATAGAGGATGGGAGCGGTGGTAAAGCCGTCGATATAGAACAACTCACCGCTGTAGCGTGTATCCTCGTCCTCGCCAAGCACCATCTTGACAACGGGAGCATAGCCCCATTGTACAACGGTCTCGGGATAGAAGTCCAAAATAGCGAGATAGGGGTCACCGTCAAAGCCACCATAGAAATCGTCGCCCTGGTCTGCATGCCAGCGATAGATATACTCTGAGCTGGCGCCCACAGTCATGATGTTGCACTCGGCCTCCTCGCGGGTGATATCACCCATCACGTCGATGTAGTCGCAACGCTGCAAGGCGTCACCCTTGTCAAGCTCGGCAATCAATGTCAATTCGCCTGTCTCCTTGTCCACCATGTAAACCGACTGGGTCGTAGCCAGGTTGCTGGAGAAGGGAGCCATGTACAGGTGGCCAAAATTGTCCATGCCCACCGTGTTGCTGCTCAAGGTTGCACCTCCGTAGATTTCACCGTCCAGTGTCAAGTCCAATTCCTTGACCAACTCGCCGTTGGCAGCATTCACTTTGTAGATTACACTCTGAGCCAATGTGTCGGTGCCCAAAATGACGGTATTGGCATTGGAACGTGCGATGTAGATAAAGCCGTCCTTCATCACCGCAGTGCGGGCACTGGTGTTGCAATAGGGCATGTTGGACCACACATCAGGCGTATGGGCGCGATCCTGAATCCACAGGTTCTTGATACCGATGTCGTTAACTCGATCATAGGCAACACCATCGGTCACAGCCCCTGCTGCGGCCAAGCCTGAAACAATTAAAAGAAACGAGAGTAAAAATTTCTTCATAAACGATTGTTTTTTAGTTAGTTATGTTATACTTAATATATTTCTATCCTTAAAACAAGCAAAGTTATATAAAAAAACTTTACGCTCAAAGTGCTGAACCACTTTTATTCTATTTTTCGGTTGCCAGAAGAATAATCAATAGATTCTTGCCAACAGCTAAGAACCGACAATCAGATCAATCAGCGCATTAACATCGTTGATATTGACCTCTCCGTCGGCGTTCACGTCTGCCCTACTCCACACCTCATCACTACTGTTGCCACCAAGGATAAGATCTATCAGCATATTGACATCATTGACCCCTAATTCTCCGTCGGCATTGACATCACCATGCAATTCAGGGACATAACCCAGTTGCTTGTCCATCCACATGATGCGTTCAATGAGCCAACGCTTGAGAAACGCGATTTCATCGGCAAAATCCTTTGCGACATAGTAATTGGGCCAGACATATATGCCCCAGACCGGATAGGCTCTGCTGTTGCGAGACTCTGCGCCACGGACAGTGAGCACCCGAGCCAACGAGTCAATCTTCGCCATCAGGCTATCGATGCGCAGATTACTGCTTCGATATTCTGCCCATCGCTCCTTGAGGTGTTGCTTGTATTTGGCCTCTTTATTGAGTTTATACCACCAGAAGGGGACCATATCGGTTGATGCCTTCTCAGGCAGGATATCATTTATCTGATAGGCCCATGTGTCAGTGCGAAAACCATCTTGATAATTGGCATTACCGTAGGCAAGGTTCATATCCCAAACAACCAACTTAAACCGCGGGTCAACGCTATCGCGGCGCTTGTAGAACTTGCAGCTCAATCGGTAAGCATCAATGTTGTGACTGATTTCCATCGCCAACTGATAATCGATAAACGACATCTCGTCAATATACAAGCTCTCACCCGTCTTACTGTCGCGGAAAGTGTAATTGGCCAAGTTAAACTCCATCTGATTGATACAGTCTTGAATATAGGCCATCTGTGCGGCAGTAATATCGTCATATTCAGGATACTCATATTGGAAATGAATCAGTGTCGTCGGGATGCTGCTGCCGTTGCTGCGAACAGGCAGATACATCGAGTTATAACAATGTCCGTCGTCACGGTCCACCTCCAAGAGATACCCTCCGGTGAGTTCATCGCCCTCCTCACCAGGGTCCTCAAGGTTAAGTCGGTTTGCCCCCTTGGAAACCACTTCGCACAAGAGAAAAACGCCGTAATAGACATCATTGCAGATCACTTCGCAGAAACGTCCCTGCGGTGTATATTCCATCCATGGTCTGGAAATCTCAAACGCCAAGATGTCTCGTATCATGCTCTTGTCGTTATAAGGAGCAAGCAGAGCCCATGTGTTGTCCCGAGGCATTCCCAAAATCGACACCCGTTTCCATGAGCCGCCCTCCTCCAGAGGTCGGTCCAAGGGCCGGAAAGAATACGGTTTCTTGGCACTATACTCATAGGATGACCTACCCCTATAACGCAGGCCTACAAATCCCTCATAATCAATATGTTGATTTGGATGTAAAACTGTGTCGGCATAATTAATGCGACCTGTTCCATTGTGAATGATTTTCATGCGAGCCGTGACCCTTTTATCACGCTGCACCACGCTATCCACTGTAATCCAGACGATGGGCAGATTGGTCGATGTGAGTTTCACCCTCGGGTTCATCGGTTCAAAGACATACTGTGCGTTGGCAGGGAAACATCCAGCCAACACAACAATCAATGCCAGTTGCAACAATCGTCTCATATCAAACTGCAAATTTACTTCAATCCTCCGTAGTGTCCAAATGGAGAACGCAAGATTTAGCGACCGAAACAAATGTGAATTCAACGAGAACATACCATAGACTCAACTGGTTAGCCTGCTGAAACTTGTAGAGATGCACGATTTTTGCGTCTCCAATTGTTTAACATTACCAGATGCTGCCCCGGAGACGCATAATTTTGCGTCTCTACATAGCTGATGGATTGAGTATCAGTACTTTATTCTTCTCTGAACTCACATTAAACAAGAAAGTGTGACCAGGTTACTCCTGCTGTCACACTTTCTTATTCAGACCGTTAGCGGCGATTATTTGAGGATGATATCAATAATTGCATTGATGTCGGCAATGTTGATCTCACCATCACGATTCACATCGGCAAGCGGAGTAGATGTCATCGAACCGCTAAGGATGATGTCAATGACCGTATTGATGTCGGCAATATTGACCTCGCCGTCAGTGTTGACATCACCGGCGACGACCTCATGATAGACGAACGAACGGATGTCACAGTAATCGGTGTACTGTACCGTCGTACCCGTGGCCAACGTGCGGTAAGCATAGCGGGCACGGATGTAGTAAGTCTTGCCATCGGTGAGTTTTCCAGTGCCCTTGATAGTTCCCAATTCAGGCGTCTCAAAGGTTCCCTCAAGCGTGCCGTTGTAAGAAGAGCGCGTGGGGAAAGAGGTGGAACTGCTGATTTGCACCCTCAACGACCCGGCACCCTCAACGGGTTCAAAGCTCACCACATCGGTATTGTACAGCACTGTATCAGCCTCACTGGGAACGACATATACGGGTACAGGAGGGATGACCTCAAGGGTAGTAAACGACGATACGGGGGTCACTACCGTGGAACTGCCATAGGTAGCCGTCACACGGGCATAATAGGTCGTGGCTCCTGCCAGCCTGTACTTGGGCACCTGCCATTGCGCCTCGGTCAGGCAGATGGTGTCGGGATTGTTCATCGTCGCTAGGGTGGACAGTTCAAGCACATAGTTAGTGCCTGGTGCTCCCGATGTCCATGTGATGACAGGCGTCAGGGAGACGGACGTGGCAGTTGCGGCAGGGGAAGTGATGCGCATCTGCCCCAAGGTGAATTGCCGTAGGTCGCTGGCATTGTCCCACTGATTGAGGCCGCGTGCTACCACTCGCCACCAGTAGGAACCGGCTTTAAGACCTGGGACCTTGGTAAGGGGGCAATTCATCGAGTCCACCTCGACCTGTGCCACAAGCGTCTCCATCTGCTCATCGTCAAAGACCTGCACCACATAGTTGATGCCGTCACCGTCCCATTGCAGGGACGAGAGTTCCGATACTTCGGCACCATCCTCGGGATAAAGAAGAATGGGTTTGCTCGCTTGGCTCGGCACAACGCCAGGCATCACCGGAGCATATTCATTCTCCCAGCGGTCAAGAATGGTCACAGCATAGCGGTAACCCTCTCGTTTGTTTTTCGGCATCGTGTATGAGGCCCAGTAACTCACACCATCGATATACTGCTGTTGGCAATGGAAGTCCTTGTCCTCCACACCATCGGGGATGGCATAGACGACATAGCGCACATTGGGGATGCTGTCCCACGAGAGCATGCCGTCGCAATAGACAAGGTTGGTCACCGTCTGATAGGTCTGGTCCGGTCTGAGCCAAGCGGGAGCGGGGTTCAAAGCTACAGATGAGTAGAGGCTGTCCTTGAGCCATGTGCGCAACTGGCGCACTTTGCCGTCAATGACCTCCTTCTTGTTACGCCACGTGCCGTAGCGAAAATAGACCATGCCCGGATTGCAGCCTGCTGCCATCGCTTCACGCATGACATGTCCCTGCTTGACAAACTCGGCCAACGTCCAACCTTCTTCATCGGGAATCCACTGGCTAATGAAGATGTGGCGGTTAAAGCGCGCTGCCATCTTGCCCCACCAAGTAGTGACACCTGTAAACGTGCCTGTCGTTTTCCAATAGACCTGCGGAGCCAGGAAATCGATGGTGCCTCGGGTCACCCACGCCATCGGGTCACTATAAATCTGGTTATACTGCCAGTCGCTGCCCACGGGACAAGGCTCCACACCATATTTGTCGGCTACAGCCTGAGAGGTGCACGCCACACCGGCGGGACCGATGCCGAAGCGCACCCACGGCTTGGTCGCCTTGACCATGTCGTTGACGTCCTTGACCATCTGGTTGACATTTTCGCGCCGCCAGTCGCCCTGAGACATAGTGCCGCCAGCAGCCTTGTAGTCACTATAGAGGCCGGCATCGAGCGAGAACGACGGGTTGTCCTGATTGTAGAAATAATCGTCAAACACCAGACCGTCAACATCATACTTGTCCAAAATATCCTTGCACACGTCTACCACGCGCTGGCGAACCTCGGGGATACCCGGATTGAGCACGGTTTCATAACTTGTGGTCAAGAGCCACTCGGGATGGGTGTGGATGTAGTCCAATTCACTCTGCCCCCACATGTTGTCACCATGGCCATAGCGATAAGGGTTGACCCAGGCATAGACCTCAATGCCCCGCTTGTGGGCTTCGTCAATCAGGTAGCCGAAGGGGTCAAACGCAGGTGCTACGCCACGTGTTCCCGAGACGTAACTGGACCACGGCTCATAGGCTGAGTTATACATAGCGTCGCACATCGCCCTGACATGGTAGTAAATCGCGTTGATGTGGTTCACACGCAGCGTGTCGAGCATCTTGCGGCAGGCATTCTGCATGATGGGCGTGTTGCTTGGCGTGATGGCTCCGCTGGGCCAGTCGTTCAGGTATGAAGTAATCCAGATGCCTCGCTGCTCACGCTTGGGCGGGACATC